>Ga0265301_10005561_pt1 | contig 12340 bp, 30 predicted proteins | sample AusTroGonzalo_MG_2_FD_193488 | JGI IMG/M metagenome (GOLD analysis project Ga0265301, IMG submission 193488) | Bovine rumen microbial communities from tropical cattle in Woodstock, Queensland, Australia - Gonzalo_04 | ecosystem: Host-associated > Mammals > Digestive system > Stomach > Rumen ...
TTTTCTTCTTAAAGTGATTTTCACTTTCTGCCCCCGTAAAACTTCAAATACATAATTTCAAGCCCCATTTTTTCGGCTTCTGCCTTTTCCATTTTTGCACCCTTGCTTTCTTCCCAACCTTCAAGCAAAGCAATATGAGTGCATGTTTTCAAGGCTTCCAAATCCCGAATCATAAAATCCTGCCATTCGGCTTTCGGGTTTATTTTCAAAACTTCTTCCCCGATTTTTACGGGGTTTATAACATCAAATCCGCTTGTCTTGTAGAAGGTTTCTGCCCGTTCAAACTGTCTGGTATAAACTTCTTTATCAAGCCCCGTAATTTTTCCCGATAGATAGATTTTCATTTTTGCCCCCTATTGCTTTTATCTTAACACCTTTTTTAATTTTTATCAATGTTTATTTCTTTCATTTTCTGCATTATTTCCCGAAGCCTGTCTATAATAGCAGGGTCTTTGAGATAATATCTGAATAACCAATGGATTGTTTCGTGTGTCTGCCTGTTTACGCAAATAAAGTTTTCTTCCCGTAGATTAGCATATTGCGTTTCGTCTAAATTAAGGTGGTGAAGTTGCCAACCTTTGCGAAGGGGTTTAAGGGTTATGCGATCCACCTTCCCAGACTGTGAAAACATCAGCTTGCGAAAATTCTTCCATTCCTTTGTCTGCCGAAACTTCTTTTTTGCTTTCTGTGTTTCGTTCATTTATTCCCCGATTTCAAATTTGCTGTCATAAAACCAACAACACTCTTTGCAGACACCTTCAACCCATTCCCCTTTTTTAAACTCACCCATAAACCACCCATTGTGTTTCTTATAAACCTTACATTGTTTGCAGGGGTCTATTACTAAAGAAATATCGTTGATATAGCCTTCATAAGATTTTAATTGTTCTTTAAGTTCTTTCTTTGCCATTCTATTTCTTCAACTCCTTCTGGTATTTCGAGTTCTTCTGTTTTCTTGCCGATAAAATCTTCCGTTTCTTTCTTCAATGCAGAATTAAAGCCATTAAAGAAAAGCCATTTTTCAAGAAGTTTCTTTGCCTGTTCTAACTGTGTCCGAAGTTCACCATTTATCTTTTCCCACTTTTCAACTTCGTCTGCACACCCTTGCAGATAGGCTATTTTCATATCTACTTCTTCAAAGACTTTTACTCCATCTGCATATTCGTCAAACCATTTATTAAAGTTTTGTTCTTCTTTTGTCATATCTATTCAATCTCCTTCCACTTGATAACATTTACTTCACCCAAACCATAGCCTGTAAACTTCTTTTCTTCTTTCCAATAGTAGCAAATCCAATAAGAAGTATCTCCACCTTCGTTTGCGTTCATTACAATATATTCCCTTTCTTCTTTTGGCAAATCCCCATTCTTCACATAGTGCCATTCGTGTTCCTTCTGACATTCGTGATAACCGTCTATGAAGGCTTGTTTTACTTCATCTTCAAAAGATACTGTTTGAAACCCATATCCGTTATCAAATGGTACTCTATCGTTTTCTGTAATAACATCTTCTCGCATTACATATTCTTCTGCTTTCTGTTCTACTGTCATATTCTCTTACTCCTTAATTTTTAATTCAACGGAAACAAGAACAGTTCCCATTTTTTGATATTGATACAGGCTTTCGCTTTTCTTCAAGCCTTCCCGATAGCCTTTGTATATTCGTGCTTTATTTAATTCTGTTGTCCATTTCAAACTGTCTTGTGATTGTGTGAGATATTCTCCGTTTTCATTCATAAGAACAAACAGGCTATTGTCCATTTCTTTTACAATTTCTATTTTGTCTTTCATTGTCATTTCTTACTCCTGTTTTAAGAATTGTTCTGCTTTACTTTGTATATCTTTGAAATTAGGACAATTTGCCCCTTCCCAAGTTGCCCACGAAACAAACTCTTTAATTATTTCTTTTGCTTGTTCTAACTGTTGAGCAAGGCAATTATTTTCTCGCTCAAGTTGTTCACAATAATCTTCTTCTGGTATTGGCTTATAACTTTTACACCTTTGTTCTTTACTATATATGTTATAACTTGGGTAACAAGAGCCATCTTTATATAAACAGGTCGTGCAATCTTCTTTCTTTTCTTCTGTCATTCTGCTACTCCTCTAATTCCCAACATTGATATTTACCTTCAAAACCTACATCACAACACTCTTGTTTTTCTTCATTCCAATTATGGAAAGTTCTGTTTCCGTTTTTATCTATACTGATAGAACTTCCACCACAATACCCATATTTACAGTTGGCACAACACTTCATTTTCTCTATCTGTTGTTCCTGCAAGGCTATTGTGTTGAACATATGTGAGTTCTGTTCTTGGAGTTCTTCGCACCTGTCTATCAATTCACCTTTGTCCTTAAGAAGTTGATTGCAACGTTCACCAAGCAACTTGATTGTTTTTTCAAGTTCCTTGATTTTCGGGTAGTTAAACTGATAGTCAGCCAAATCTTTTTCTGTCTGTTCTAACTTCTGTTCAAGGTCTACAATCTTTATATCTTGATTGTTTATTACATCAAGAAGTTTGTTGTTTTCCTGTTCAAGTTCTGTAATACGCTTTTCTTGTTTCTGCCATTCCAAATACCAATTATTCAACTGTCGGTCTTTTTCTTTAAGTTCCAAATATTTGCCTTCAAGAACATAGTCAAAGTTTGCTTTAAGGTCGGCTATCTTTTCTTCTGGTGTCATTCTTCACCCCCTGCCAATTGGTCTGTTGTAAGCTTTATTATAAAATCAACATCTTGTCTTGCCAATCGGCTATGCTTTTCTGCTGATTCAATTTCGCTTTTCAAAGCCGATACCCTATTTTCTAATTCTGCGATTCTTACAGAATTGACCATAACAAAAGAAAGTGCCAGAAGTAAAACCCCTAGCACGATCCCGATTAAACACCTGTCAATCATTCTTCCCCGTCCTGTAAATGCTTTTCTTCAAGATAAGCTTCTTCCTTTGTCATATTCTGCCCCATTATGCTTCTTCAATTTGGATAATATTTCCGTTATCCAAATCCGAATGCTTGCTGAACAGTTTTTCTACTGCTCTTTCTTGATTTTCAGCTTTACAATGAAATCTGATAGTTATTGGCTCTAAACCGCAGGAAGCCTGCGAACCGCCAATAGTCCAATATATAATATAAAAATCTTTCATATTCTGCCCCCTAGACATATTTTTCAAGAACTTCTGCCGAACACTTGGCGAATTCTTCCTTATCGTTCATATAGAACCAACAGGCAACGGCAAGCCCCGTAATATAATAAGTTGTTTCATCACATTCTGCAAAGAAAATTAAATCTTTCTTTTCAAGTGAAGAAAAAACTCCACGCAACTGACTGGCAGGAATCTGTTCTGTGCAATCCAAGAAGTCAACCCAATTTGCGTTATCTTCAAGATTCCCTGCCAATGTCTGATAATTAAGTGCAAAGTGGTCAAAACAAATCTTCTCAAAATCTGTCAACCCTTTTACTGTCTGTTCGATTTTTTCCAATGTACTCATATTAAAGCCCCCTATTGCTTTGTTATGATTACATCTTAACACCTATTTATATTCTTGTCAACACTTTTTTAGAAAAAAAATTAAAAATTATCTGGGTTTATTCCTAGTTCTGCCAACTCCTGTTTTGCTTCGTCTATCAAATAACCCATTTCAACAGTATTGATTTTTGTTGTAGAAGCAGGACGAAGCCTACCCGTTAACCTGTTTATTTTATAAGGATAACCACGCTTGATTGCTTTTTCTTTTAGAGCGTCTTTTACATCTTCTATGTCGTTACCCGTTTCCTTGCATATTTCCGTTACCAACAGATAAAATAAATTGTTCTGCGATCCTTCGCCTGTACTTCTTGATTTATACGGCTTCTGCAAATCTACTTTCAAATAGCCGTTGTAATTTTCTTTTGCCCCTTCCCACAGGTGCAGGATTTGTGCTTTGATTTCTTTGCTAGGATAATGAAGAAGAAGTCCGTTTTCTGTCGGTTCTGCTGAACATACTATTTTCATAAATTGCCCCCTAAAAATAAAGCCCGTTTGAATATCACCTAGAACACGAATCCCAGATAATGGAAGGGTGGGGGTTCGCTGTCGTATATTCCGCCACGGGCAAGGGCTTTTCCAAATTGCTTTTAATCTTGCGATTATTTTATTTTTCACCCATACGGGCTACTTTGCCATTTTAGAAAGGATTGCTTTGAGCTTCTGAATATCCCGCCCCGCAATCGCTTTGTTTGTAAAATCCAACTGTTCGTCACTCATTGTGTTCATTTTTGCTTGAACCTGTTTAATAAGGTTTTCAACTTCTGAATCAGCAGAAGGGTTCATTGTTCCGTCAAGCATATCTGCTTCAACGATTTCAAAACAGTTCTGATACAAATATCTTTTAAGATAGGTTTCCGCCCCGCCTAAACATTGTACGGGCTGACCCCCTTTCAACTGTGCTTCTGCCATAGGGCTTGTGAACTGTATTCTACCGTCACCTTCCAAATCGCAGAAGTCAAGCGTTGCAAGTTCTGGTGTAAAGTTTACCACGCAACAGAATTTCAATTCGTTTGCAAGTTTATTGATTTCGGGCAGAATGTCTGCGAGTTCGTAATAGGTATAACCCGCAAACTTATTGTGACCGCTTTTCTCTACCCCTGCATTCTGAAAACGAAGTCTTGCTTCATTTAATTTTTCAAATACTGTCATACTATTTTGCCCCCTTCTTTGCACCTTTCCTGTCTTTCAATATTTGAAGCTCTTTCGGGAAAGTGCGAATCTCGATAAACTTGGAACGGGAAACACCCATTTTTTCTGCTTCCCTGTCAAGCCATTCCAACTGATTAGCACGCAGATAAACGGAAAATCTTGCCCCGTCTTTCTGCCCGTTTTTCAAAGTGTTTGCCATTTTCTACCCCCTAATTAAACGGGAAATCTTCGGGAAATCCGTCATTATTTTCGGCAGGCTTTGTTTCTGCCTTTTCAATCTTTTCCAGAATCTGAACGGAATCAGCGTTGATGTAAATCTTGCTTTTTTTCTGTCCGTCTTTTCCCCAACGATCCTGCTTCAATCTGCCAGATACGGCAACCAATAACCCTTTGCGGATTTTAAGCTTTAAGTTTTCGGCAGGCTTGCCCCAAACTGTGATGTCAAAATAAGAAGGTTCGTCTTCCCATTTATCACCCTTCTTTCTGCTTTCATTGTTTGCAATATGAAGTTGCAATTTTGCAGTTCCTGTGGAAATATAACCGAAGTCATTTTCCCCGATTTCCTGTGTAATACGACCTATTACAAACACGCTGTTAATATCTGTCATTTTTTACCCCCTACAACAGAATTAAAGTTATTAAAACAATCAGCACAATGCCGATTAAAATTGCTTCGTAAAGTTCAAGCTTTCTTTCATACCTGTATTTGTTTTCCCCTATCTGCCTAATGGTCTTTTTCATATCACCACCCCCGACCGAAAAGATAAATCATTGAAGCAAAGGCTTTCAAATCGTCTGTCGTTGCTTCTGGCAAAAAATCCAAGATTTCTTCAACCGACTGTTTTTCTTTTCTGCTTCCGTCTGCCATTATTAAATCCAGATATACAACTGATTTTTTACCACGGCAGATTGTAAACAGAAGTTTCTCGTCTTTGTCCTGCACCTGTAATTCTGTCGCAATCGGTGGAACGTGAAAAAAATAGTTTCTCATTTTATTGCCCCCTTAAAATCAAGCCCATATTCATCTTCCAAGTCTTTTGCCAGATAGTACAAGAATGTCTCCCGAAGTTCCATTTGTTTCGGAAATATAGGTCTTGTTCCTTCTTCAAATGCTTCCATACGTCTTTTTTCTACGTGCTTGTTTGCAAGTTCCCAATTGTGGTCAATCAGTTCCTGCACCTTCTTTTTTGTTTCTTCGTCCATAATCAAGCCCCCTATTGCTTTGATGTTTTAATCTTAACACTTTTTTAATTGTTTGTCAACACTAAAAAGTCAAGCCCAACGATCCAACCGCATATTTGACAAAACTGTTTTCAAGTGCTTTTCTGTGAAGTTCCACATCTTCGGAAGGTTTAAGACTTTCGTCTTTTTCCTGTATCTTTCTTCTACACCTTCCAACGCTTTCGATTGTCGGTAAGCCGTATTTCCTATAGTGCAGAAGATAATCGTGTGCTGATATTCTTTGCAAAGATTTCCCCATTCTCTGCAATCTGCCTTCTATGAGCATAGCATAGAGCAAATCATCACTTGCTCTGGTCTGCGGGTTTGAAATCAGAAAGCCCCGCACTTCTTTTTCAAGTTCATTTAATTTCATTTTCTGCCCCCTGTCTGTGTCTGCCGATATACCACCCCGCCCGAATGTTTCTTTCTGTTTTTGTCTTTCCAGAAGAAGCGAAGTTTTCCGCCTTAATTCTCAATTCTGCCGATACACGCATAATGTCGTAAACAGCATTTCTTTTTTCCTGTTCCGTCTGCTTCATTGTTCGCCCCTATCCGATTTCATAGAACTTTTGAACGCATAATTCAAAATCTTCTCTTGTCAATGAAATAGTGCCGTCTATTTCCCATTCTTGTTCTTTCGATAAATGAAAAGACGCACCCTTAAAATAAACATCACCGCTTGAATAGATGTTGCCAATCAACACCTGTCCTTTGTCTGTGAAGTCTGATTTTCTGCAAATACATTTCCATAACTTCATTTTTTCTTCCCCCTTGTTTTGTTCCTGTCTGAATAATTCACTAATTGAAACATTGAAAAAATCGGCAATCTTGCAAAGCACTTCAACAGATGTTCCGTTATAAGTTTCTATTCCGCCTATTGTTGCCCTTGATACATTTATCTTTTTTGCAAGTTCCGTCTGTGGTATTCCATTGTATCTTCTTAATTGTCGTATATTGTCAACGCAACCAACCCATTCCCTGTGTTTAATTTTCATAGTCTGCCCCCTTAATCGTGATAATCTGCAAGGCTTCCAACATTTATGACTGTTTCTTCTTCGTCATAAAGAACACGGCAATTTGCAATGGCAAGTTCTTCCACCTTTTTGAAGTCTGGTGCTTTTGCAATCAGCTTCTGCAAGATTACCTTTTCGGGCTTGAAATCGCCACCTTCTTCTGTCGGTGTAAATTCCCCGATAACATAACCCTTGCACACCTTGATTTCCATTGCTTCATAACTGAAATTAAAATCTGCCCTTACTTTCATTTTGTTTACCCCCTAGCAAATTAGTTGTTTACATCTTAACACTTCTTTTTGTTCTTGTCAACACTTTTCTTTTCCCTGTAAAAGCTTCTTCAACAGTCCACCCCCTTCTTGTTATTCTGCAATGAACTGTATAATAATTTAATTGCAACTCCCTGCACCAATCTTTCAAAGATTGTGTTTTGTTTTTATATGTTATCATTCGCAACCGCAGGTTTTCTTTACTAAACATCTTGTCTGATGTCTTCGGATTTTTTCTTATTCTTGTTCCCAGAGTGTGTTCATTTATTCCAAGTAATTCCGCCCATTGCTTTATTGTTTTCGTTTCACCTTTGTATGTTATAAAATGATTATTTGTTTTGTTATTTGCCTGTGTTTTTATGTCTACCCAACGGCAATTTTCGGGGCTGTATCCTTTGTTGTTGTCTATCCGATCCAAAGTTTTATTTTCTGCATACCCGTTTTCCAAAGACCATTTTTCAAAAACTTTCCACCCTTTATGCGTTTTGTGGTCTGATTCTAACCATTCCTTGCAGACTGTTATTCCCCTGCCACCATACCGATAATATTCTTGTCTTTTGGAATTATAACATCTTGTTTTCATTCCCCGATAAATGTTGTTTAATCTGTTCATACTGTTTACTCCTTAAATAAAAAACCCTTAAACACTTCTGCACCCTTTCGGGTTGGCTTCGCAAAAATGTTCAAGGGTTATAAACTGTAAACAGTTCAAAAAGGAAGCCAATCTTTTTCAACTGTCTTCCTGTATTATAATTTACTTTTTAATTTTTCTCAACATATTTTTTATAGAATGGACAATAGTCGCAACAAGCACAGTAATCAAGACATTTTTTCGGCTCTGCTTTTCGTTCTTCAATGTAAGTTCCGCCAAGTGCCTTCTTATTGCTTTCTGCTTCTTCTTTGGTGTCAAAAAGTTTGATTGCAGTTTTACGACCTTCTTTCATAACGGCATAGCGGTCTTCGTCCTGCCATCTTTCTTCTTTTGTGCAAGGCGGGAGTTCTTCGTCTGCCAGAAGTTCGGCTTTTTCAAACTCCGTAACCTTTGCAAAAATGAACTGTTCGATTTCTGCAAGTGCTTCGTCTGTTACATCAAACTTATAAACGAATGTCGGCAACTGCGGATAGGCAGGGTCTTTTTTTGCCTTGCTTTTGCTATGGTCTTTCAGCAGGGCTATGAACTCGCAACGCTTTACTTCAACCCCGTTTTTCTTCATAAGCCAAGCATAGATTAAACCCTGCTTTCGCCAATCTTCAAAATCTTCAAACTGAACTTTCCATACGGAAGCGGTTTTGAAATCGTGCAGGATTTTAGTCTGTGGATCGTAAGAATCAACACGCCCCGTAACCGTTGAGTGTGAAATTTCGGCAGAATAAAATTCTTCCTTGATTGTTCCTGTTTTCTGTTTTTCAAAAATGGAATGAACAGCAGAACCGAAAACCGCCCAGACAGAATCCGAAGCGTCAACTTCGATTTCGTCATAATGGCGTTCCATAAGCATTACTTCGCAACCGCCCTTCAAAAGTGTAGTTGCAGAATAAGAACCTTTTGCATTGTGTCTTTCAACACTTACGGCTTCAACGAAAGCCTGTGGCAAACCTAAAACATTTGTAATTTTCATAAATTACCCCCTAGATTTAATATGTCTTTATCTTAACACCTTTTTATTATCTTGTCAACACTTTTATTTGCACCCTTAATAATTGCTCTGGGTCTATAGAAGTCCTGCCATAAGTCTTTATTTTCTGCATAATACTTTTTGTTGTAAGCGTTATATTTTTCCTTATGGTCTTTGTAATATTGTCGTTCCTGTTCCTTATGCGTTTTGTAATATTCCCGCCTTTTTTCTTTTTCAATGTATTTGTGTTCTTGGTAATATTTCCGCCTGTAGATTTTTCGTTCTTCTTTTGTCATATAGCAGAACTCCCGTCTGATTTTCCAACCCACCCTTCGCCCTGCCCTGTAGCGATCCCGTTCCACTCGATAACCCTTTGCATTTTTGCCCCGCAATTAGAACAAATCTGCTTTTCCTTTTCCGTGTCGTAATCAGCAACAGGAATATTTTTTTCTTCTTCGCATTTACACTTTGTGCATTGAAATCTGTAATACATTTTCACCCCCTATATCATTTCTAATATCATTTCAAAGGTTATTCCATTTTTATATTTTTCTTTAATCTGTTTAAGCCTTTCTTTTGAGTTTTCATATTTCAACCCGCTATTCCTTCCGTGTTTTTTATACTTCTTTTTTTTCACTTTTTACCCCCTATTGTCTTTTTATCTCTATTCCGATTTTCCAATCTTTATTTATTTTCTTAATCTGTGAATGAACTTGCAGAAGGCTTTTGAAATTATCTGCCTTTTCAAGTTTTTCTTTTGCCTGTTCTGGAAGCTCGTTATCTTTGTATGTTTCAAGAATATGTTTCATTTCCCCTTTTTTATTTTACAGAAAGTCAAACAAAAATCCACCTTCTTCTACTTTCCACCTTCTGTATTTTCCTTCTTGATGTTTTGGAATAAATAATTTTTCAACGGCTTTCAAATCTGCCCCGCTATTAAGCATAACAGGTTTTTCAATTCCACCTATGCAAACAAATCTATCTTCGGGCATATAGTATTCACAGATAAAACAGAACTCTTTTTGTTCCCCCGCCCATTTATAAAACCTTTCATAATCAAAAGTATTTATATTTTTCTTGCCATAACAATTAGTTTCAAAATATGGAATATCGCAGAATATAACGGAATCGGGAAGGATTGTAATTTCGGCATAGTCCGATTGAAGTGATTGAAGTGATTGAAGTGATTGAAGTGATTGAAGTGATTGAAGTGATTGAAGTGATTGAAGTGATTGAAGTCTGCCAAGAGCTTCTAATTGTTGTTGCCTTACAAGTCCGCTTTTTACAAGTTGAATGTTTACAGTCTGTTCCAGAATCCTTTTTGTCTTGATGTACTTTTCATAAATGTCTTTTATTTCCTGTATCGGTGAAAAATCAATTCCCAATTCTTTTGCAAGTGAAAAGTCATTTTCATAAATTGCAAAGTGCCAAGCTTTTTTATATTGCTCTATTTCTTTTGAATAAAGATAATCCCTGCCATTGTTTCCATAACTCCAACAATATTTTATATACGGGTCTTTATCTTTTAATCTGAAAAAGTCTGCTCTTGAAATCCACCTGTTTTCATTTTCATATTTGCCATATATCGCATTCAAAAAAAGTTTTATTCCGTCTGGGTCTATGTCATTGCAGAAATAGTTTTTGTATTCACCTTTCATTAAAGCAATCTGTGTTATTGCACAACCACCTGCAAACAGGTCATAGAAGTTTGTCCTTATCGGAAGTTGCTTGTAAATCCATTCTGCTATTCCGTTCTTGCTTCCCTTGTATGGTACTCCGTATCTCATTCTTTAACCCCTAGTCTTTTTGTTTTGTCCTAAGTATTATGCCTTTCGGTCTTTGAGCATTTAAGGGCATAGCAATCCCCCACAACAGTTAAGTCGTGGAGTTGCTTTTATGCCTTTTCGGGAGCCTGTCGCACCTTCGGGCAAGTGGGTAAGATAACGCTTTCCACTCTCGGAACTTTTCTCAATCCGTTATGATTGCTTTACACCCCGTTCCTTTCGCAAGGGGTTGTGTCTTTGTAAAGACCCCACAGTAAACACTTTGTTTTTATCTGCCCTGCCGTCTACTTCATCAGCTTACCGACAACAGATAAAAGGGAGCCAGAACAAACAACACTATTAGAAAACTTAAATCGCTATTAGAAAAAAATATCCTTTTTACAAGGTCTAGCGGTGGGAACCGAAATCTGCCCCGAGTAAATAGCAGATACTAAACCCTGCAAAAAGGATATCTTGTTCTTTTACTCGGAATGTCAAATAGGGGTTTCCCAAGTCCCTGTAATTATATTAAAGCATAAAGTGGATTTTGTAAAGTACCAATTTTGACAAGGAAGGAAAAATACTGTAATATAAATTATACCCTTCTTTAACAATGCCCCCTAGCTTTGTTGGAATGGTAAAAAAGGCAATCTTTCCCCTTCGGCTTTCTCTGAACGCAATGTTCCCGAAGGGGTTTTTTATTTAACCCGATATTGCGAAAATCAACGCAAAATAAATGTCTTGTATAATTTATCAATTTTTCTCAAAAGTCTTCTCAAAACGCTTGTATTTGCGTCTGGTGGCTTGTTTTAACGGGCAACTACAAACGATAAAAATATTGAAAATCGGCTTTAAGGGAAATTAGCGGAAAATAAGGGAAATTTCCCCTAAATAAAAAAACCGCCCAGCCGTTAACAACGAACAAAGGCGGTTGCTTCAGAAGTTATCTGCATTATATCACTTTACCATTTCTTCGACAACTGTTGCCCATTGCTCCCACTCCTGCACCAAGTGTTCGTAGTAGTTTATTATCTGTGCATAGTCCTGTAAATCTTTCGGGGCTTGGATCTCTTTTCTTTGTGGCTTCGGTGGTAATACATACACCTTTTCAATTTTAGTGCTTCTGCACCCTGCCATTGTTTGCAGAAATAATAGCACTAACAATATCGCTAATTTCTTCATCTGTTTTTGCTCCGTTTATCTTATCGCTTATCTTATCAGCTTCCTTTTTTATTTTCGCAACATCTTCTGCGTTTTTCATTAAATACGCAATGTTTTTATGCAGGCTTTCGGTTTCCATTTTGTAAGCTTCTATCTGATTTTTCAACTTTTTGTTGTCTTTGTAAACAACAGATAAGGAAGCCCCGAAAATTAAAAGAAGCACCAACAAGGCAATAATGATTGTTAAACTTATGCTCATTCTTCGCCTTCCTTTTTTTCTACCCAATTATCACGGCAGATATTAAAATCAATTGTTCCCAATCCTACTCCATACGCAAAGCCGATTGACAGCCATATTTCTTTTATCTCTGCTTCTGGTAAAACCCCGACCCAATGCAGAACGCACAGGACAAAACCCAAAACAATTAAAATAATTTTTATCAGAAGTGAAGTGTTTTTAACTTTCATTGTTTCCCCCTATCTTTTTCTTAAATAGCCCAAAAGATTTTCCTTTCCCCGAATGTTTATTTTTGCCCCGTCCTGCTTGAATCCGTCCTGTTCAAAAACAAGATAGGAATTGCCGACCATTCCAAGATAGATTGCAACGTGTCCGTATTTGTTCG
>Ga0265301_10005567_pt1 | contig 12333 bp, 18 predicted proteins | sample AusTroGonzalo_MG_2_FD_193488 | JGI IMG/M metagenome (GOLD analysis project Ga0265301, IMG submission 193488) | Bovine rumen microbial communities from tropical cattle in Woodstock, Queensland, Australia - Gonzalo_04 | ecosystem: Host-associated > Mammals > Digestive system > Stomach > Rumen ...
TGGAAAGATTAGATCTACAGGTGTCAGAGTGTCAGCTCCGGATATTAACAGATCTTCTTACACGTTCTCCCCAGACATTGAGAACAACACAATCCGATATGGACTTTCTGGTATCACAAGAATTGGCGCGGATCTCATCAAGGCAATTATTGAAGGACGCCCTTACGCGGGAATTGATGATTTTCTTTCAAAAGTAAAAGTCAACAAACCTCAGATGATTAACTTGATTAAGGCGGGCGCTTTCGACGCATTTGGTGATAGGTTTGAATTAATGGAAGATTATGTAGCGTCGATTAGCGATTGTAAGAAGAGGGTCACACTCCAGAATATGAAGATGTTGATTGATTTTGGGTTGATCCCAGACGAGTATGATATGGTGCGCCGCGTCTTCAATTATAATAAGTATTTGAAGAAGCAGAAACTCAACGCAACATATTTTGGAATGGACTCAATCGCGTTCAGCTTTTATGAGAAAAATTTTGATTTGGATATTTTGGAACCAGCAGACACAGAGAGTGGATTCAAAATTAGTCAAGTAAAGTGGAAGAAGATTTATGATAGTTGGATGGACAAGATCCGCCCATTCATCAAGTCAAATGCAGATGACCTCCTCAAGAAAATGAATGATAGATTGATGAGCGATGTGTGGGACAAGTATTGTAAAGGTTCTATTAGCAAGTGGGAAATGGACGCAATTAGTTGTTATGTTCACGAACACGAGCTTGCGCACATCAATCCAGACGATTATGGTTGGGATGAGTTTGGCGCACTAGATCCTGTGCCACAAATAGAGCGTTATATCCCGGTTAAAGGTAAGATGGTTCCGATTTACAAATTGGCGCGTATCGTTGGAACTGTGTTAGACAGGGATAAGGCGAAGAAGACCGTTACTTTGTTAACTACCGATGGTGTAGTAACTGTAAAGATTTATGGAGTATTCCAGAATTATGACAGACAAATTAGTGAAAAGGGCGCGGATGGACATAAGCACGTATTGCGCAAAAGCGAATTTTCTCGTGGTAATATAATTGTTGTAACAGGCGTGCGAGATGGGGAGCATGATTTTAGGGCAAAAAAATATAGTCGCACACCTTATCATCTTGTTGAAACAGTTGAATCAATAGATGAAAATAATAATATCACCTTTTATAGTAGAACTGAAGAAAAATAATATTTGTTAGCAAAAAAATATATTTCTTATAATAGAAAACTACTTAATATTAGAGGTGATAAGATGGATATTTGTGGAATTTATAAAATAACTAATACACAAAATGGAAAAACATACATAGGACAAAGCAGACATATTTATCGTCGCTGGACAGAACATAAATGCGATGCAAAAGATGAAAACAACCCAACTTTATTATATAGGGCCTTTCGAAAATATGGAGAACAAAATTTCAAATTTGAAGTATTAGAAGAATGTTCTCCAGATAAATTAACAGATAGGGAGAGCTATTGGATTTATCATTACAATACATTATCTCCAAATGGCTATAATATAAAGGCTCCAGTTGAAAGTGGGTTCTATGTATGTGTACCAGACTATGTTAATGAAATATTACATGATTTAAAATATTCAGATTTAAAAATTGTTGACATAGCAAAAAAATTTAATTTAAGCCCTGAGCAGATTGGTAAAATTAATTCTGGTATTTCTTGGAGATTAGAAGGTTTTAACTATCCAATCCGGCTCTCTTACGATAATTGGGATCAATCACTTGTGGTTCCCCTTTTGAAAAAAGGATATAAGACAAAAGAAATTGCAGAAGAACTTGGGACTACTAAAAGTGCTATTGAAAGCTATATGTACATGAATGATATTCATACTACAGATTTTAGAAAGCGACTAACTTCTAACAAATTCACTATTTTAGAAAAAGATGGTCAAAAAATGATGTTTAATTCAATTAAAGAAGCAAGTATTTATTTATCGCAACAAGAAAATATTGAAGAAAATACTGCTTTATGTGGCATAAAAAGAGCATTAAAAAGAGAGCCACCAAAAAATAAATATAGAGACTATGTTTGTACAACAAAAGAAACTTTCAGAAACGAGGAAGAGAAATAATGGGTAAGATGTATTGGGTAGATAATGACGGTAATTATGAACCTATGGGTAAGGTTACAGATTTTACCTTAACTGCGGTTGCGCCCGATGAAACGTACATAGATGACCTTAGGGTTCCACCCGAATTAGGCCAACCTTCTTTTACAAATCTTACTTTTGAATTGACTGATAGTGGCCTTGTAGAAGTATTGGACACCCTTCTAAATCCTGGTGAGGTTTGTAAGAACTGCGGCGCTCCAGTCAGAGGACAGTATTGTGAATATTGTGGAACAAGCTATCGTCGCCCAATGGGTTTTAAAATGTCCATAGACGGAAAGGAAATAGGAAAATGAAAAAGATAAATAAGCGTGGCTTTACTTTGATAGAAATGGTAATTGTAATTGCTATCATTGTAATAATTTCTGTTGTTGTGTACTACAGCGCGGCGGCCTATCTTGGCCGTGCAAAGAGTGTCACAAGTTCGATAGAAGAACACAATTCTGCAATTAGTGAAGTCACCAAGGAGATTGATACCCACCTATGAGTACATTTGGTGTATATGACTACGATTTCATGACCTATGAAAATGTAATCCCAAACCTAGAGTGCGCGAAACTGGTTACATACTATCGTCAGCATAACCATCTCGCGGTGCTTTCTCCTGTTTTGAACCCAGGTCCATATACGAAATTCTTTATACGAAAAGACTATGAAGATGGTATATTTCCGCGCGAGTTCTTCTACCAGGCTAGTGAGTATAGTGGGCGCGCATTTACAGAGAATAAAATCTATGTACCCCTTCCGCCAAAGATCGAAGCAACGGTTCCGAATATGCATATCTATGATCCGTTCATTACTCACTTCGGACGTACTAATCCTGAACTAACTCAAATAAAAAGAATTTTGAATTGCGCGCATATCCGTCTTGCGCCGGACTCTAAAAACTTGCTTAGTTTTGACAAGCTCGCGCGAAACTTCAAGGATAAGGTAAGTGGAATTTTTCTCCATGATTATGATTTGGCTTCACTAAAACCTTATGATTTAATCTGCGAACTCTCAAACCAGCGTGAATATAAATCAAAACCGGGAATCAATCCCTATCCAGTCGGTAATAAATTCCCGATCCGTGTCTATTCACCGGACGAGCTCGCGCAATGGTCTAAAATTCCTACAATACCTGGTGCCTTCTTTCTTGAATATTTTGGTTTAATGACGGATGAAGTCCTCAATAAGCTTTGTATAGAAAACCAACGCATGGCAAAACAGATTTGGTATAATGTGTCCTTTGGATGCTCCGGGGAGAACGACTTTTTTATAAATAGATTACCAAAAATTTTTGTTCAGGTCTTATTTTTGCGGAGGGCTCATATTAAAATTCTACTTAATTATGACGATCAAATAATCGTAACAAAAGAACTACGAGATCTCATTGAGCTCTTAAATACGTGGTTACGATTCTCATACTGCGACGGCTTCGCGCCGCATACGCAAAACCTCTACAAATTCTGTAGAGATAACACATATTTTCATTACACTACATGGATGTATCGAAATGTGGATTTATCCTTTGATGAGATACGAAACACATTTCAATATATACGAGAAAACAACTATGACCTATTCAAAAAATTCTATGAATGGGACGAAGTAAAATTTGATGGGAGGAACATTGTAAATGAGTGGAACTGAAGTAAACAAAAAAATCATTGAAAACTTACAAATTATCGAACAAGAAGCAAGTACCGGTCTGTTCACCCTGAGCAAGCGCGCACAGGCCGCTGTCGATGACAATAGACGTCTGCGCGATATTTGTCCGCATGAGTTCGATGAAACAGGTCATTGTATTTTTTGCGACAAGGAGGCAGACTAATGAAAGTAGTCTTATACACAATCGGATGCCCGAAATGTAATGTGCTTGAGAAGAAGCTGAAAATGAAGGGCATTGAATTTGAGACCTGTTATGACAGGGATGTAATGGAGAAGCTCGGAATGACGTCCGCGCCAAAGCTCCAGGTTGATGATGGACCGCTTATGGATTTTACACAGGCGAATAAATGGATCTTCAACCAGGAGGGTAAGGAATGAATATAAATGTAAAGTTTTGTAAGAACTTCACCACACAGTTCAATAGAATGGTGGAGAAGTATGGAGAGGATTTCCTCAAACTTCAGGGTTTTGATGATGATACATTAAGTTATGTAAATTTCATCGACAACTTTGTAGATACACAGAATGTTGCGGACGCATCGGTTGATGGTAACTCAAATGTAAAAGTTAAGGATATCGTTCCTATGACTAGTGAAATGAGTAAGCCACACCAGAAGCTTATTGCTTTTAACAAGATTTACTATGAGGCACAGAAGAAGTATGGTTTTAAGTTTGCAAATGAGATGATGGAGTCTCTTTGGAATTATGACATCTACCTTCACGATTTCAATACTTCTACATTCTGGGATTATTGTTTCGCGGCCGACCTTAAACCTATTGCTGAAAAGGGATTATTCTTTAATGATGGTACAAAACCATACCCGCCGCAACATCTAGATACATTCGTATCCTTCATTATGAAGTGGGTTGAGTATCTCAGTAGACGACAGTCGGGCGCGGTCGGTATGCCAAATCTTATTCCATATATGTTCTATTTTTGGAACAAAGATAAAAAAGCTGGCAGATATAAGGACCCGATCTTTGAGAGAGACCAGCAAATCCAAGCTTTAATTTTCCAGTTAAATCAGAACTGGGTACGTGGCGATCAGTCTGCATTTACAAATGTTACTGTATTTGACCACCCTTACTTTGAAGCCATCTTTGGCGGCGCCGAGTTCCCGGATGGAACATTTATGATTGATTATGAAGAAGAAATCATCGAGTTCCAAAAGGCCTTTATTGATGTCTTTAATAAGACAAGAGAAGAAAATGTATTTACCTTCCCGGTATTAACAGCATCTCTCTTATATCAGAATGGAAAATTCGTTGATGAAGATTTCGCAAAATGGGCTTGTGAAGCCTCTCGTAAATGGAATATCTTCAACTTCTTTACTGATAGTACAGTTAACAGTCTTTCTAATTGTTGTAGATTGAAGTCTGATATTACAGACTCTTACTTTAACTCTATTGGTGGTACCGCGCTCGAAGTTGGTAGTGTAAAAGTCGCTACATTAAATCTTGCAAGACTTGCTTATATTGCAAAGAACGAACAGGAATATCTTGTACTGCTTAAAAATTTGGTAGAGAAAGACCTTAAGATCCTCGATATTGTAAGAGGCATCATTAAGAGAAACATTGAGAAAGGACTTCTGCCTACATATACTCATGGCCTTAAATCTCTCAAATCACAGTACAATACAGTTGGTATCAATGGTATCTATGAGACGATGAGAGCTTTTGGATATGTTGAGTTTGATGAATTTGGTAAAGCCTCCTATAAGCCAGAGGCATATAGCTTTGGCGATCGTATTTTTAAGACCATCACAAATGTTGGTGATATGTTCTGCTTAGACAAAGACTATAAGTGGAATAAGGAACAAGTCCCAGCAGAACAGGCAGCTTTTAAGATGCAAAGAGCAGACGAGTTCTTGTATCCAGACGAAGTAATTACAGACCTTCCTCTTTATGGTAACCAATGGATTCCGCTTGGAATTGATGCTTCATTACAGGAACGCGTAAAAATTTGCGCAGCCTTCGATAAGTTCTGTAATGGCGGAAGCATTATGCACGTTAATGTTGATGCTCCATTTGATACTTTTGAAAAAGCATGGAATAACCTTAATTGGGTTGCTAGTCAAGGAGTTACTTATCATGCCATTACTGGTGTAACTTGTCAATGTGAAGATAGCCACAACTTCCATGGAGATATTTGCCCAGTTTGTGGAAAACCCAAGGCTGCTGAATTTGCACGTGTTGTAGGTTTCTGGGTACCGGTTAGCTCTTGGTCTAGAGCTAGAAAAGAAGAGTTTTCAAAAAGAAAATGGATGCCATTAAATGATAGCGGTATCCTAAATTAAGGAGAATATAAATGGAAGATCAGAAACTTGAGTTTGACACACTTTCAATGCGTACTTTACGCGCGTTCACCAAAAAGTTCGAAGTTCTTTCTGATGACGCAGAATTGAGTTTCGACGTAGTAATGTTAGCGTTCTTCCCTTCTGCATACTATCGTATGCAGAAGTACGCAAAGGACTGCTATACACAGGGTTATCTTGCGGGCCGCGCAGAAGGTGAAAAGAATGAAGATTAAAGGTATTATTGACGAGGATTTTGTAAATTACAAAACCGCAGCTATGTATATCGCATTTCCGGTGTGTTCGTTCAAGTGTGATAAGGAGAATAAAGAACAACTCTGTCATAACTGCGCGCTCGTCAAACAACCAGATATCGAAATCGAAAAAGAAAAGTTGATTGAGAGATATCTCTCCAACCCTATCTCCAAGGCGATTGTCTTGGCGGGGTTGGAGCCTCTCGACTCCTTTTTAGATGTTGTTTCATTTGTTGATTGTTTGCGTAGACAGTATCACTGTGAAGATCCGGTCGTTATTTATACCGGCTACACAGAAGAAGAACTGATGCGCGGGCAGTACGGTGGTTGGCAAATGAAGCCAAATAAAATTCTTGCGGAAGATTGGGAGTCTTTATTAAAGTATGGAGTAATCGTAAAATTCGGACGCTTCCGCCCAAATCAAAAACCACACTACGATGAAGTATTGGGAGTCAATCTTGCGAGTGATAACCAGTACGCAAAGGAGTTTAAAAGTGAGTATTCGTATCAATAGTGATGAATATCTGGCGCGCGAGGCACAAAAGCAAGTCATAGAGAATGATGGATATTGTCCATGCGCACTCTATCGCACAAAAGATACAAAATGTATGTGTAAGGATTTCCGCGACAAAGTAAAAAGCGGATATATTGGAGAATGTAATTGCGGGCTTTATGAAGCCTATTAAGGAGAGAAAATGAAAGTTACTCTTGTTCAACAAACAGACAAACCTATTGAAACTATTGCAAAAATTGCGTCGATCTGTTACGATAGTGATCCAAATGACCCATTGAAGCTCGTAAAGCATCTCTACAAGAATGGGCACCATAGCGTATTCGAGCATATTTATTTCACCTTCAAAATTGAAGGAATTTCAAGAGCGTGCAGTCATCAATTAGTTAGACACCGCCAAGCAAGTTATACTCAAAGAAGCCAGCGCTACTGTAACGAAGATCAATTTGATTATGTTACTCCAGCTTCTGTTTATGACTATAGTGTTGTAATGGAAGATATCGCGCAGGCCTATAAGGAATTGATTGATGTTGGTGTACCAAAAGAGGACGCACGTTTTTTGCTGCCTAACGCTTGTGAAACAGAACTCTATATGAGTTGTAATTTGAGAGAGCTGATCCATATTGCAAATGAGCGTCTATGTTCGCGCGCACAATGGGAGATTCGTGAACTAGTAACAAAGATGGTGGAATTAGTCGATCCACAGTTACGTTTTATGCTTGTACCGAAATGCCAATCCGGCAGAATTATCTGCCATGAGAAATGTGAGAAAATTTGATTTTTCCTCAAAGTTTTGGTATAATAGAATCATAGGTAAAGGGGGATAGATAGATGGTTATTAAATACTTTAACTCCAATGATAATGATGAATTTAAATTCTCAAGAGAGGAGTTAGAAAAACTGATAAATGATGTGTATGAAGAAGGCCGCAAAGAAGCAAACATAACATCCTTTATCGAAATAATCGATAATCCAACAGTTTACAATGAAACGAATGAAGAAGGAAAAGTTTATTGTACTGATACGGATAGTATTGGAAGAATTACACTAGAAAAAATAAAAGGAGATTAAAGGAAATGCTACTTGAAACAACATCTAAGTATCGCGCTCTTTCAGAGAATGAAGCAAAGGAAATGATTGAAGGTTTTCGCGCACAAGCAAAAGAAAAGGGATATGTAGTAAAGAAAGCCTCTTTTGAATATAAGACAAAGAAGGCAAAAGGCGAGGTTATCGCAGAGGCTTGGGTTGTTACTATTACTCAGGTATTCGGTGACCTCTGGGAGGATTTAATTTAATGGCAGATTTGACACAGGGTCAAGTTAGTGAGGTAATGGAAGCTCTCAAGTTAATGCTTGGTGAGGACAATGAGGGTATAGAAGAAGTACAGCTTCTTCTTCAGGCTCTAGCAACAGATGAAGATACATTCGGCGTTGTGGCGCCTGGCATTATGCAAGCCCTTCAGCAGAGTTTAAATAATCCGAATGACAAGCTTGCAATTACACAGGGTCTTAATGCAACAGGTCATAAGGTTGAAGATTTAACTCGGGACGTAACACATTTTATGGGAGAGATTGATAAGATCGGTCTTTCCGCACAGAAGCGTGATTTCATTAAGCAATATTTCGCCGCATGGATTAGCGCTATCAATGATACCGAAGGTATCGCAAAGAGACTTGTGCCAACCGCAATCGAGCTTTGCCATAAAGATGCAAAGATCCCGCAGTATGCACATATTAGCGACTCTGGCGCAGATGTATATGCTCTCGAGGATATTACGGTTAAGCCAGGTGAGACAGTTCTTGTACCAACCGGTTTAAAGGTTGCTCTTCTTCCTGGATTTGAGCTCCAGGTTCGTCCAAAAAGCGGTCGCGCGCTCAAGACAAAACTTCGTGTAGCTAATACACCTGGCACTATTGACCAGGGATATCGTGATGAAATTAAAATCATCATCGAGAATGTAGAGCCGTGCATCAAAGACGTTACAATCGACGAAGATGGAAAAGTAACTTCTATTCTTTATGGAAGCGATTTCACTATTGGAAAGGGTGAAAAGTTCTGTCAGCTCGTTTTAAATGAAGTCCCAAAGGCTGCTTTTTATCGAGTTTCGAGTGTAATGGAAGTTGATGAAGAGAATAGACTTGGCGGCTTTGGTTCTACAGGATTAATATGATACAATCACTTGAATACCATATAACCAATCATTGTAATTTGAACTGCGCCGGATGCTCTCACTTCTCACCATTGAGTGAGCCATGGGTTGAGACGTTCGACGAGTTCAAAGCAGATTGGGATAAAGTATACGAAAAAGGACTAAAGATAGGACGCATACGTATTCTAGGCGGAGAGCCGCTCCTAAATCCGGAGATTGGAAAGATGCTTGAATATGTGCGATCTCTTTTTCCTTTTTCAGATGTAAATGTGGTTACAAACGGAATACTTTTAAAAAAGAGAAAAGAAGAGCTCTTACCTATCTTTTTGAGAAATAATATCTCTCTTACAATTAGTATGTATCCTGGTTTGGAGCTTAGTTATGGAGAATTATTAAGTGGTTTTCCTAAAGTAGAGGTATATGATAAAGCCGGTTTTTGGAATATGTCAATACATACATGGCGCGCCTTCGATGAAAGTTTAGCATACTATAATTGCTTTTCTGGTTCGATGGCTAAATGTAACTTTTTAAAGGATGGCCGCATTTATCCGTGTTGTGTAATTCCTAATCTTCCACATCTCATAAATTATTATCCAGAGTTAAAAAATACGGAATTGGGTAAGATGAATGTTGAAGAGTGTGGTATTTTAGTTGAAGAGCATAGCGCAGAAGAGATAGAAGAGTTTTTGAACAGTCCCAATCCTATGTGTGCATTTTGTAATTCAGCTCGCGCGCGAGAGATGCATCAATGGAAGAAGTCAGAATATAAAATAGAGGAATGGATAGAACAATGAAGATTTCACTCGTAATCCCGGTACATAATCTTGAAGAATTTATTGAGCCACTTTTGGTCTCTTTAAAATATCAGATTTATGACCATAATGAGATTGAACCAATTTTTATTTGTGATTATTGCACAGATAAAACACATGAAGTAATTGAAGAGATTTTGGGTGACTCATTTCCAAATCTTATAATTTTAGATAGAAAGTATCGCTCAAGTGGACTCGGCCGCAATGATGGACTCGAGCGCGCGAGTGGCGAATACATTTGGTTACTTGATGGTGATGATTGGCTCGTTGATAACCATGCTATTGCAAAGATCATTACTTACTTTGAGCGTCGTCCTGAAGAAAAAGTAGTCCATCTTAACTGGGCAACCAACACTTTTACAAATCTTGAATATCGCTTTACTGTATGGCAATGGGTATTCGCCGCAGATTGGGCAAAAGCAGTAAAGTTTACATCACGCCCATATGATGATGATGTAGAATGGGTCAACAACATGATTACAACCTACAAAATCTCAAATGTCGGAAACATTAGCGATCCACTTTATTTCTATAATTATATGCGTGAGGGATCTGTTATGTATCAACGCTTAACAGGTAGAAAGGAGAAATGGCAAGAATAAAGATTGAGTCGATTGCAGAAGAACTCGCGCCATATGGCTGGAAGGTTATCTCAACCGATTATCAAAACTTAGATACAGAAATGGAATTTCAATGTGCGGAAGGACATAAAGTCTTTGCGCCCTGGAAGAAAATTCGTACAAAACAAGAATGTCCTGTTTGTAAACAAAACCAATTCAAACAGGTTCAAAAAGAAAATAAAATAAGACCTAAAATCAAAGGTGAAAACAGAGTTCTCGCTCTTGACCAGGCCTCTCGAATGACAGGTTATAGTATATTTGATGGTGACCAACTCATAAGCTTTGGAACTTTTGAAGCAACTAGTGAAGATGAAGGGCATCGTTGTCACGAAATTAAAGTGTGGCTGCTATCGATGATTGAAAATTGGAAGTGTGATTTAATTGGTATTGAAGGTATACAGTATCAAGAGAAGATGGGTGTTACGACATTCCAAACACTCGCGCGGCTTCAAGGAATTTTAATCGAACTCTGTATTGAGATGGGAATTCCTTATGTGATATGTCCTACGAATACTTGGAGAAATCATGTCGGTGTAAAAGGACGCTCGCGCGCGGATCGTAAACGATCAATGCAACTTATTGTGAAGGATAAGTATGATATAAGCGTGAGTGACGATATAGCGGACGCGATAGGAATTGGAAAGTATGTAGCAGAAACGCATAAAAAGAAAACAGAAATAGTAAGTTGGGAATAAAAAAGACAGGTTTTAAAGCCTGTCTTTTCTTTATGTTGGGATTACAGTTCCTTCTGGCATTGCTTCAATCCTAGAAGCATATGCAGACCATCTGTTTGCTGTTTTATAGGCATTGACGCTTTCTGCTGGCACATAAATAAGTGGAGGTCGAAAAGGTTGAGAACCATCAAGATTACTTACAAAATATCCTTGTAAAGTAGGTGGATTGACTGCATAAACATATAATTTAGCGTGCTCACATCCCCAATCCCAAAAAATCGTTTTTCCTATGGTGGTACAATAAGGTCCAAAATGAATTTCAATATTGTTGTTAACTTCACCAAGTATACTAAAAGCATCATCTCCAATAGTTTCTATTCTTGGTAAACTAATAAGACTAAATTGTTTTTGCCACTCTCCATAACTACTCCAACTTCCCTTGAAAGCTTCAGCTTCAATTTTTGTGCAGTTAGGTAAAATGAGTTCAGTACTTTGCCCATTTTTTGGCCAACGGTTTGTCATTGCAAAGGCACTACTACCAATCTCTTTAACTGAAGAAAATTCTATATTAAGACTGGCCGTAGATCCAACTTCCAAGTTACGAAAAGCATCTGCTTGAATTTTTTCTACACTACTAAAATCCCAATAATTATTTCCTTCAGAAACCTTAGTTGCATAAAAAGCACTTGTTGGTACAACACTTACACCAGGAAGATAAACATTTGCCAAATTTTCACATCCATAAAAAGCGGAAGCCCCAATTTCCTTACACTCCGGCGCTGAAATTTCTTCAAGAGAACTATTTTTAAAAGCCTCTTCTCCAATAGATTGACAATAAGGAAGATCAAAATAATCAATCGTATTATCATTCAAATACTCTTGAGCCCTAATTTTAGTACGAGCATCAACATCATAATCTACTTCAGAATTTCCATAGTCATATACACGCTGGGGAGCAATGCAATCACAACTTATACTCATATTCTATTCCTCCTTATAACCAAGTATCTATTGTTAAGTGATCTGATGGTAGTGCTTGAATAACAGAAGCTTTCGCAGACCACTGAGAGGCTGCTTGGTAATCAGCAACACTTTCTGCTGGCACATAAATCGCGGCAGGACCACTTCGAATAGATAAATCACCACCCATTGTGGGAGGGGTAGTTGCATAGATGTACACGTATCTGTTTGTCCAGTCTGCGTCATATCCACCGAAATCAGATCCACAACTTACCCAATTAGGTCCAAGTACAAGATTT
>Ga0265301_10005568_pt1 | contig 12331 bp, 26 predicted proteins | sample AusTroGonzalo_MG_2_FD_193488 | JGI IMG/M metagenome (GOLD analysis project Ga0265301, IMG submission 193488) | Bovine rumen microbial communities from tropical cattle in Woodstock, Queensland, Australia - Gonzalo_04 | ecosystem: Host-associated > Mammals > Digestive system > Stomach > Rumen ...
GTTTACATAGGGTAATATAAAAAAAGAAATGAAGTTCGTCAATGAAAAAATGCAAAAATTAAGTAAAAAGAAATTTACATTTCGCCTTCATCGTCATCATCTTCAAAATCTTCATTCATTTCGTTTTCTTTGATTACCAGCAGAGCTTATTTATATTTTCTGTCAAATTTATTCAGCGCTTCAATGAAAACTTCTTTGGTGTTTGCGTAAATCTCGTTTAAGGATATAGTAGCGACGTACTCTTTGAAATTTTTGTGATTGTAACCAATCACACAATGCGGAAAAACTGTGTCAGAGCCGTCAAAGTACGTGCAAACAACGGCATCGCCCTTCATATAGGTATTATCTTCGTCAGTTAAACCAATATAACCACGGGACTGACAAATTGCGTTATATTCAGTTCTGTTCATTACTTCTCCACACATTTAAAAGTTGCGTTCTTCGGTGGGTTGAGAGTGAAACCAATGTTTACAGCACAGTATTCACAATAAATCATTACCAGCGCAGCAAAGATTACAGAAAATCTCAACACGCGGTGTTTCTTTTGTTTTTCGCCATCCAAATAAATGCCAGCTAAACCACAGAAAATTAGAAGAACAAAAAACACAACAGTTGCGATTACAGTACCGGTCTGGGTAAATGGGAAAATGATAGGCATTGTTAGTTCTCCTGAATTAAATAAGTTTCCAGTGAATGTCATTAGCATTCGGATGACGGACAAACACATCTTTTAATGCTTCAATGAGCATTTCATTCACATTTGCAGTACCAAACCATTTATTATGTTCAACCACAGATGTAGCAGTGAATTTCTTACCATTGTCAGTGAAATCTATTTTAAATGTGTATTCAGCCATATTGTTACCTCTTGTTCAATTTCTAAGTATAATTTAGTAAAAAGAAACGCAGTTGTCAATAGATAAACTGAGTTTTATTGTAAAATTAAGTTTATATTATTAGAATTTGAAAGAGAATTGAGCGGCACCCGACGGAAAAGCCATATACCACTTAACCAAATCAACAACACACTCTAAACTTTTGCAGCGGAAATAAGAATAGCTCAATCCACCAATAACAACACGCCAGCACTTTTCTTTGTTGCTCCAGCTAATCGTTACATCGGCAAATTCCCACTTCTTCATTTCATTTTTATCTTCTGTAAAATTGACATTATTTTTAGTTGCCAAGTATTCCATTATATCATAGAAAGACTTGTAAATGATACGCTGTTCGTCAAAATTCGTTTTGGTTTTGTTTTCGTTCTTATTGAAGTTTGCATTTTTCTTTGTAACAAACTTCTTGAGAGTTTCAATGTATTCATCAGCTTTTGCCATATCAGTGAAATCACACGGAAAATCCCATTGTTTCACCAGCTTGCCCTTATAGCGAAGACGAGAACTGCCCAAATGCGAAAGCGGTGCATTAGCAAAATGCCAAGTAAACCAAGTATCTTCACTAGAATCCCAATGATGAACAATAATATTAATATAGTAGGTTTTGTTTTCAACCTTAATTGCCAAATCAGTCTGCAGTTCGTAAGAAGAGTAATTCTTGCTAACCTTCCAACCAGTCTTGCGGGCGATTTTCTTAAAAACAGAAACTACAGAGTTGATGTTGATTTGGGAATTTGACATTGTTGAACCTCTTTGGTTGTTTTTCTTTTTACATAAGTAAATATAGATAAAAAACGCAGTTCTGTCAATGAGAACTGCGTAAAATTATGTTTACAAAACTATGTAAATTTTTATTAACCTCCGAAAATATGAGTTCCGCATTGAGGACAGTTTACTGGAATAGTGCAAAATGACCCGTGCATAGTTCTCCAATAGTGAACTCTCTGCTTCCAAGTACAACCACAAGCATTACAATGAACTTCTTCTATCGGGTTATCCTGTTCATATTCTGCTTTGGCTCTTGCAACCATATCGTCCATTTCTTGCTTAGCTATTGCGTCATTCTCTTTTTTAATTTCTTTGGCTTTTTCAGAATCGCCGTCTTTTAGAATTTCAAATTCAGGCACAAATTCCTGAAAACTTTCAAATATTCCTGGAAACATTTTTTATTTCTCCTTATAGTTTTTATCTAAAAATAACAAAAAAATTGCTCTATGACAATAGAGCAATTAACAAATTTGTTTTAGTTGAACTTTAGAAAATTTATTTAAATTATGATTGGTTGAAATTATTATAAAAATCAACTTTTCTTTTATCATAATCAGCATAAGAAATATAATAAACTTTTATCTTATTATTTTTATGTACTAATTTATGACAATTATCACAAAGCAATAATACTTCATCCATATTATATAACCAAGGTTCTATCTTTTCTGTATCTGGTTTTTTATAATACAATTTATGATGGACTTGTAAATTATGTTTTTTCTTACAAAATTCACAAACATATCCACCTCTATCATATATTACTTTTTTTCTAAAATCATACCATTCTTGTTTTGTTAAAAGTTCGTCATAAGTTTTATTAAATTTTTGTATTGATTTAACAGGATAGTTTTTGTTCTGTCTTTCGTCTTCTATCTTTTTTAAGTTTTCACTATATTCTTTTGATAAATCATCCCAAGACTTAACCGGTTCTTTTTGAATGATACTATTTTTTGGCTTAACCAGTTCGGTATTAACTTGTTCTTCTGTTTTAACAGGATAATTTTTCCCAAGAATAACATCCCAATACTTTTTCTGCCTTTCTTGTTCTAATCTTAAAGATTCTCTATAATCATTCCAATACTCATCAGATTCTGTATTAATATTGTTCTTAGGTTTAACTTGTTCTTTTTGAGTTACTGAATACCATTCATCTTGTGGTTCATCTTTAATTACATTTTTAATTAACCAAATTACACCAACAATTACAACTATCAAACACAGGTAGAAAGAACCCATTTTACTAGGTTCTTCTATTTCGTTCTTTTCATTTTCTGTTACATAAGAAACATTAACTGGTTCTATTTCTTTAACTTTTAAATAACGCTTATAAGCCATTTTACAATCAAAATTGCTATGCGTTATATTGTATTTTGTATATCCAAGGTCTGATAATTTAGATTCCGGTATATTTACATAGGTTTTGCCATTATAACATTGAATTGCATTTGCAAATGAAATTAAAAAGATTAAACAAACAATAATTTTTTTCATTGAGTTTCCTATTGTTGAATTGTACAACCAGTTACAGCATTATTTTCAATGGTTATGACTTCAATAGGTGAATTGTCTATTTCAATTATATTATGTTCTTCAAAATCGTATATATTCAGCCAATTTGATTTTATATATTTACTCACATTTTTATCAGATGATTTTAAAATCTCATCTATCGCAGAACAAAAATCATTACTAAATTTTAATGCATCTAACACATAAACTGAATTATTTTTATAAATTGCTTTGTTTGTTTTAGAACTAATACCAAGTTTATCGGTTGGTTTTTGACAATGACTAAATGAACATCTAAAATCAGTATAAAAATCAATTTCAATATCTGAATTAATTTTTTTATTTACAGTTTCAACTAAATCATTTATATTATATTCTTCTTTATTATCCTCTTTTTCAACAAAAAGACCTACACCTATTTTACTTTTTATGGATATAAATTGTTGATAATCTTTAAATGCATTTAATTTCAAAATGGCATACGAAAAAGTAAATCTTGATATACCTTCTTTACCAAATACAGAATCACAACAACATAAAATTTTACCTAAAAATTCAACTTCACTTGATAACATACTTAAAAAATGATAAGCACTAAAATTTGGTACGTTCTGCAGTATTTGAATGTTATTTTTTAAATCTTTTAAAAATGTTTCTATGTTTTGGTTTATCATAAAAAATCTCCTTATATAATTTCATTCATAATAGCAAAATGGATTGCTTTTGGCAACCCATTTGAAAGTAAATTTTATTTACAATACAAACTGAATATAAATAATGTGATATGGAACAAGAAGATTATAGCAAAATTTATGAATATGAATCTATGGGCAAAGAATACGATGGCGAAAAAGCCTGTATATCTTTAACTTCGTGGAAAGCACGCATAAACACAGTAGAAAAAACATTATATTCACTTATAAAAATGTGTCCTGGTTTTCATATCGTGTTAGTTTTAAGTAAAGACGAATTTCCTTTAATGGAAAAGGAATTACCTGATAATTTAATGTTGTTTGTAGAAAACAAGTTAATTGAATTGTTTTGGATAAAACCAAATCTTAAATCGTTCAAAAAAGTTTTGTTTACTATGGATAAGTATAGAACTGTTCCTATTATATCAGCTGACGATGACTGTATATATAAATTCAATTATGCTGAAGTATTATATAATGAATGGTTAAATAACACATCAGCTTTTGTATCATTTTATAGAACATACTATAATGGTATATCACATACTGGTGGTTATGCTACATTACATCCACCATATTGTTATGGTAATGTACTTTACTTATTACAAGATGATACATTAGATATAACAGAAGACGATAATTTTTATACAGCAATTAGATACGTTAAAAATTTAAATGAATGTATATGTTTAAATAAAAACTTTAATAAAGTGGCTCTATCTCACGATGAGAAAGAGCCATTACATAATTTATATAAAAATAATAAAACAACTACTAAAGAAAAAATTAATAAAATTATTAATTTAATCCAATTTTAATAAATTTCCAAATTCAAAATCTGTATTTGGATTTTTATATTTAACATAAGATGCCGCTGGTATAAAAGTCAATTCACCAAAATATACTTTACCATCTATTTCGTAAAAATCAACACGAACAAATTTAAAATCTTTACTTAAAATAGTAGCATATTCTTTCATTTGTTCAAAAGTTTTTGGTTTTTCATCTATTTTATTATAATTAGCTGGTAAATCTAATCTTGATATATCTTTACAAGGTTTCCAATCCATATCATAATAATTTAAAGCCATTTTATTTGTTCCTCGATCAGTTATAGCTTGACAATATGTTGGTTTTCCATTAAAACACATAAATTTATAATCAGTAAGTGCTGAATTACCATCTGTCATAAATTTTTCAATTATAATTTTTCTTTTAATTGGTTTATAGTGCATCTCAAAACCATACCAAGACCAATCTTTACTAAGCCATTCTTCAAATTTATGCTTAGCAAAATCTTTATCTATTTTACCATCTCTAACAATAATGTTAGTGTGTGAACCGTGATTAGTTTTAATAATATAATCTTTAGGTAATTTAGAAAAATCTATATCATCAAATTTATCATAAACAGCAATAATTGGAATAGATATATCTTCATTTATTTTGTTTTTAACATATTCTCTAACTGTTATTTTATCTGCACAGTAAGTTTTTAAAAATATAGAATCATATATTTTTAGCCATTCAAGTTTTTCTGTAAATCTTTTTGGATTTTCTATATTTGGTTCAAATCCCATTACTTGTTTAAATCTATTTTTAATATATGGGGTTAAAGATATACAATAATTCAACCATTCACTATTCATAATTAAACATCCTCTTATACTTTTCAAAAATTTCAGGATAACTTGTTATAACAGCATGCATCCAGTTATCTCTTTTTTCATAACCATTTGCTTCTTTTTGGTGACTGAAAGCAACAATACCAGTATTCTTTCCTTTCTTTGGGTCTATATCAATTCCCCAACTGAAATTTAAATGATAAATCGGAATATCATAATATACTGTCCAAGGTTGAAACCAACATTCGTCACTTATCTGTGAAGTATTATCTCTAATTTGCTGATGTGTTTCGTCTAAAATTTCTTTTAGATATAATTTAGAAGGTATCATAGACTGCCCACACCAACGATTAAAATTTGCTTTTGGTTCATTCTCTGGTGCTGGCGGACCGTAGATAATTCTTCTACCATTATACTGATGCTTTGAATATCTATTATAACAAACTATACAATCAGGATATTTTTTATGCGTTTCCATTACAGTCTGTATCAAATTGTCAGCATATCTAACATCGTCATCAATCAAAAATACACAATCTTCGTCAGTTGTGTATTTAAAAATTTCGTGTCTTTTATGAACATAAGTATTTTTTGGCAACCAATGAAGAAATACATTTTCAGTTTTAAGCATTAAATTCAAATCACTAGGTAAATCTTTTTCTTTATTAGGAAATTCAGGTTCGGATAACCACAAATGAATCTCGTCTGGTTTTCTTCTTTGATAGTTAAGCAACAAGTATATGGATTTGCCCACATTACTTATTCTACCAGGATAACTGGTCATTGATACAATAACTTTTTCACTCATAATAAACTATTTTTGATATTTAGCCATTATTCTATTTAATTGAGAATTATCATCATCAGACAATTCTTCATCTTCGTATGGTTTATAGTTTTTATATTTGTCAGTATCTTTACCTGTATATTTTTTCAAAATCTTTTGTTCAATTTCTTCATACTTATTAGGTCTGTCTACTTCTTTAGTTAGTGTTTTGTATAAGTTATTTGTCATTTCTTCTACTTTACCTGGAGTAATCATCTTTTTATCTGTTTCTGTATCGTATTCGTCTAGTTTAGTAATATATCCATACTTATCGCCGATTTTGTGTGTAATTAACTTTTTAGAACCATTCTTATAATTGAAAACTATGCCACTTAATTTGTTTTTGTTCTTATATCCATCTAAAAATATGATTTCAGTTATATTATCAGATATACCAATGTTTTCAAGTGTTTCTGTCGGATAAAATGTAACAGAATTATTAGTATCTTTACAAACTAAACCTTTACTTTTTAATTTACAAAAATCTATATCTTTTTCTTGTTCTAATGCTGTTTTAATTTCATTTATTTCTTCGGTATCAATAGTTTTTAAATCCAAGTTATCAATTTCAGCATGGGCAGTTCCAAATAAAGAAGACAAAGCTAAAGCACCAATACCTAATGCTCTTCCAAGTTTACCTTCATATAAAACATAACCATTTTCATTAAGAATTTGTTTCGCTTCATTTAATTCCATAACTTACCATCCAAAATAATCTTTACAAAGTTTTCTTGCGTATTCCGCAGAAGTATAAACTTGTGGAACTCTAACAGGTGTTAATTCTTCTACATACTGATTAAATTTACTTCTATCAGTAATTTCATATTTACTTTTTAAAAGCTTCTTAATTTCTCTGACTACTCCATCAAATGTAGCAAGTCTTGCTTCCATTAAGAAACCAGCATCGTTCAAAACCTTTTCTGCTTCATTTAATTTCATATAATACTCTTTAATAGCCTTTACACATTGCCAATCTTCTTCAAAATCAATAAGTCCTTTATCTTTTAGAAAATCTCCGACTGTAGTCCAAGTTAAAACATTTTCTTTTTGCATTGAGTAAGGGCTGATCGCTTTTGAACCTAGATATATTTTGCAACCGCGAAAATCATATCCAGCAGAAGTTAAAACCATTTCAGCAATCTTATCAGGACAAACAATATAATCCCATTCTTTCTTTGATAAAATGCGTTGTTTCATATAGTATTTATACAAAATACAAAAAAGGTCGCCCAATAGAGCGACCTTTGAAAATTTTTAATTTGTGTTAAATTATTATTTAGTCCTGGCAGTCCTTGTTGATTACATATTTTGCCTTGATTTCGTCCGGGGCATCAATCAGTTCTACCTTGACCTTTTCCGGGCTAATCTTTTCTTCGTTCATCGCCATAAGAGCGACCGCCTTCAATTCATCGTATTCTTCGTCAGTTGCGTTGTCCGGGACAGTGAATTCACGAACGGCAGTAACAGTAATTTGGAACTTCTTCATAGTTTTATCTCCTTATTTAGTGGTTTTTCTTTTTGTATTCATAAAATAGAAAATCCCACTGAGCTTGTCAATGGGAATTTGCAGTTTTAATGTAAAATTTTATTTACTTTTCTTTGGATTTAACTCATTATAGATTTTCCAGCGTTCATCTATGTCAGTTCTGTCATAAATGTCAGCCCAAACGTCATCCATTAGAATTTTCCAAATACCAGCTCGTTTACCTTTCTTTATTCGTTTGCCCCACATATCAAATGCAAACAAATACAATCGGTACAACTGTTTGTTAATAAAAGAACTTCGGACTGGTTTAGATTTATTTTCTTCGTTTATTCTGTTATGTTTTATTTTGTAAAATGCTAACAGTGTTTTATCTAATTCTTTTACTAATGTTTCTTCGTCCTTACAAACTTTACGGATTTTTGGTCCTTTATCAAAAGAATTAAATTCAATACACTTACATTCTTCTTCGTCATTAACGATTATATGTAAGCCCTCAGCCACAAATACGTGTCCGACTGTGGTTTTCGTATATTCTGCTTTTAGATAATAGTAATCAAGTTTTTCTTGAATAAGTTTTAATACTTTATTTTCTTTCATAGTTTATCCTATATGAAAACCAGGTTGACCTATAATACTTAATTCATTTGCCACCCAGTTAGCAAATTTAACCATATCCCATTTTTCTACTTCTGCATATTTATCAGGATTATTTTGTTTAAATATATTTCGTACTTTTAATGCTTCTTCTTCAGTATGAAAGAACTCATAATTTGTAAAATATGGCTGATAAATTAAAACGTATATTTCGTTCATACAAAAAGCTTAATTAAAAATACAATGCCTGTTATAGCTAAAATTATGCCGGCACCGATTAAAAATCGTTTCCTGATTTTTTCCATTTCTCTGATAAAGAGTTCCAATTCTTCATCGTCATCTAATTCGTCTAAATTCTTCATTATTTCTCCTTTTAATATAAGTGAACATGCTGTGTATCTAAAAATGCTTTTACACTTTCAATGAAATTGTACTTGGCTCTAAACATTATATCTGTCCAAGCTCCATCATCATTATTTTGTGTATTAGCAGTTTCAAGTGTCAATGCTAATGCTTCCCATTGTTTATCTGTGAATTTAAAATTCTGTTCGTTTTCACAGCGTTCCAAAATCGCAATAAGTTCATCTCGCAAACCTTTAGAACCAACATAAACAGAATAATCGGCTTTTACATTGTCTAAATTCTTGTAATAACAATAAGGAGTCCAAGCAGAATCTGGACTATTTTCTTCTTTTCTGTATTTGGCGAAAGTATCGTCAAGCAATCCAATCAGTTCGTGGTATCTCATAAAATTCCTTTATAAAGACAAACATACTGCAAGTATCATTGGTAAACCAATAACTAACATACAAATTGCTAATGCAGCCCATTTACCGCCAGGTAAATCCTGATGCATAAATCTGATATATGGGTCTGGGTCATTCTGCATCATCTCTTTAAAACTATTATATCCATTATAATCTTTCGGCATAGTTTTATCCTTATAATGAATCTAGTTCTGCTTGAAAATCTTCAGCACATTCATAAATTGCATCGTATGCCTTTTCTACTTGTTCTTTTTCGCCACTGTAAACAATGTTGTATTCATATTTCTTACTAAACCAACCTGTCTTAATGACATCAGTATCTATGCGACAATCTACTTGATATTCATCAGCAATTTCGTGGGCTGTTCTTTCTAATTTGTTTATAGGATAACACCAAGCTATCCAAAAGGTCTTTCTGTAATTACTCATCTACTTTCCTCACTAATACACCTAACCCGTGTTCGCCACAGGAGTGTGCCATTGAAACAATATAGTCAATCATTTTCTCATCTACTTTATTCAAATCGTAAATGCGAACATCATTCTGGTCAAAATCCCAAACATTCAAATCGTCAAGTTCGTCTGGGTCATAATTGTCTGGTTCGTAACTAATTAGTGCTACTTTCATCGTAAACTCTCCACAAATGATTTCGGTAAAATTACATTATCCATATCCAATGCTTCTTTAAAGAATGGTGCTATTTCTTCAGGTGTGAAACCTGCAATTCCGCAACCAACAGGAGTTACATAGAAAGTAAGGTCCTTATGGTCCTTAGCAAATTGAATAAATCTGTCAGCATAAGGTTTTACACAACTTGGGTCTTCGTCATCCATTGTTGGTAAAGCATAGCTCTGACCATAAAGACCTTCGCCTTTACCCCATACAGCACCGAAATTTTTCATAGCAAAAGCAGCTGCTCCGCCGATATGTTGTCCTTCCTTATTTGAGCCAAATACGAAAACTTCGTTTTCGTTCAATTCGTCAATGTATTCAGGTGTAAATTTATTTCTCATAGTTTTACCTTAATTTAATTCATCCCAAAAGACTAAGTTCTCATCCCAAGTAATCGTGATATACTGAAAACCTTTCTGTTTTAGTTCTTCTTCATTAGTTACAACACCAATAGGGCTAGACCATACAGTATAATCTTCATTCTCAAGTTCTTCTTTGATTTTGTCTTTAACTTTAATTGGAACAATCGCCATTACAAAATCTTGTTTCTGTTCAGCCGCTTGAATAATCAGTTTTTCAATTTTCTCTAACTGATTTTTGATAACTTTATCAGGCGTTGTATTATCAAAATACTTTGCTCGTAATACTTTTGCGTTAATCATTTGAATAAATTATCCAATTTGTTTTTGAGTTCAACTGTCTGTCTTAATTCTTCATTTTCTTTAAGTAACTTTTCAATTATGCAAGAATAAAAATAAGCAAGTCTTGAATTTGCATTTAAAGCATCTTGCGAATCGTCTTCTTGATATTTTGGACAAGTTATTCTAATACGTTCATATTCTTCGGCTTCTAATTTCTTAAATTCTTCTCTCGTCATAAATGGTTTTTATTTGTTCTCCATCATCTTCATCTTCAGCCATTTCAGCATCTACTTCGTTTTCTGCTTCAATAACTTCGTCCCAGGATAATTTATCCATTACTCTAGACTTATATTCAAGCTTTTCTTCTAAATCTTCAACTTTTTTACGAAGGTCTTTTAATTCTTTCAACCATTCGGCTAGTTGCTTGTGTTCCATTCCACAATCAGTTCCGCATTGAGCCTTTTCTTCACAGTGTTTTATTGCTTCGTCTAGTGTCATTTCTTTTTCTTCCTTTTCTTATTCTTCTTATGGTTATCTTTTGCGACATCCATAATAGTTTTCTTTTCAAACTTTTCCTGGTTCGCTAATAGTGTAGCACATAAACTAACATCTATATCTTCTGTGGGAATCTTGTTCTTCTTTACGAAGTTCTCCCACTTTTTATAAGTATCTTTTTCCATATTCTCCAATATAACAAAAAACCGACTATATGCAATAGCCGAGTTTATAAATTTTGTATGAACCAAACTTAGTATTTACAATGGACTTTAATTTGGATTTTTCCGTCAGATTCTTGGTTCAAATCAAATTCATCTATTCTTGAAATTGTACAGTTCTTATAAGTCTTTGAATAAATTACATTTTTCAGTGCTGTATCAAACATTTTTACAGTAAAATCAAAGTTTAATTGACTGTTGAAAATACTATTTAAAGTAGTTGTCGCATACATATCCTGAAATTCGTCAAAGGTCAAAGTAAATTCATTCTGTCCTTGATTATGTGCTATTGCTTTACAATGCAATGTCAAATCTGGCAAAGTTTGTCCACCAACATTAAAAGTTCCTTCCCACAAATAATTTTTTACCAAATCAGGTAATTGATTTATTGGTGCTGTGAATATATTTTGTGTGGCTTGACCAAAATTAGGTATACTTATTTCTTTCTTTCCTATAATCATTTTATCCCCAATTCTTCTTTAATTAATTTACACAAATTCATTTCTGTTTTATAGAAGTTATTACTTACATTAGTTTCTGAATCTATACTTTCAAAATTAGAATTTCGTGGTTTTCCATTTATAATATACCATTCTAATCCTGCTAATTTAGATAAACAACCATAGTAATAGTCATCGTGTTTTGTATCAATTATTTTCTGTGTTAATTTATAATCTTTAAAACAACCAGCTGGGAATAAAATACCACTGCCACCACCACCATTAGTTATACCTAATTTATTCCATCCATTATAAGATATAATTTTGCCAGGATTTGTTTTTGATATATCATAAAGTTCCTGTGCATAATTTCTAAAATAGCGACATCCATCATCAGCAGTAATTATAGCTTTATTTGGATATTTCTTCATTGTAGGTAACATTTTCTTAAATGTATAAGTATTTTCTTTAACCCATAGAATTTCTACAAAACCATTTTTAGCCATATCTAACAAATCTTCAGGCAATTCATTTTCTTTTTGTGGGAATTCGTCTTCACTCAAAGTCAAAACTATATCAAATCCTGGGCATTTCTTTAACAAACTATAAATTGTATATGATACTGTGTTTATTCGTTTCTTCCAACTGGTTAAACTAATGACAGCATCTTTTATCTTTTCTGTTTTAGTTAAACTACT
>Ga0265301_10005569_pt1 | contig 12329 bp, 11 predicted proteins | sample AusTroGonzalo_MG_2_FD_193488 | JGI IMG/M metagenome (GOLD analysis project Ga0265301, IMG submission 193488) | Bovine rumen microbial communities from tropical cattle in Woodstock, Queensland, Australia - Gonzalo_04 | ecosystem: Host-associated > Mammals > Digestive system > Stomach > Rumen ...
TGAGGCGAAGCCCGACGCCAACAGAAGCAGGCAGGCCATGACACCAGCTATGACGGCGCCCAGCGAAGGGGTCACCAGCTGTACCTCATTAAGAATCTGCGTCAGGTCCATCTGTCGTTAAGTATTTGCGTCAGGGGCATCGGTCGCGACGTTTTTCGGCGTCAGCATCTCCATATTCTCCGCCCAGATTTCCGTCTGGTAGCGGCGCTGCCCCTGCTTATCGTCATAGGTGGTATAACGCAGCCGTCCCTCGATATAGAGCTTGTCGCCCTTATGGACATATTTGTCGACAACCTCGGCCAAGCGGCGCCAGAGGATGACATTATGCCAGTCGGTACGGTCGGGCACCTGCGTGCCGTTGGGCAGCGTATAGCCGCGCTCCGACGTTGCCAGACGCAGGCGCGCCACTGCCACGCCCTGGTCCACATAGCGCACCTCGGGCTCGGCACCGACATTGCCAATAAGCATCACCTTATTCATATTACCTCCCTATGAAAAAAAACTTCTACTTCCAACCTTCTGCACGGTCTCGTCAAGAATCCTCAACTTACTTCGCCATACCCAAGTAGGTAAAACGGAAGTTCTTGCCTTTGGCCGAAGGGAACTGGCTGCGCTCGTCGACGCGCTCACGCAGATGCTCGACAATACGGGTGTAGCAGTCCATGCCCGACATGCCCTTCATCTGGACGACGAAACGGGTGTCGCGATACTGGAACTTGCCTGTTCCGGGGACGAGCAGCACACGCTTGAAATCCATGGTGCACTCATACCAGCCAAAGCGTTCCTCGTTCAGCTTGGTCACAGCGGGAGAGACACTACGCTCCTTGGCACCTGCTGCAGCCGGACGCACGGCCTTCTTGTCCTTGAAGTCCTGCATCGTCTGCGCCTCCGTCTTAATAATAATAAAGTAAACGCGGGGACGAACCTTATAACGTTTCGGATAGAAGACATCGCTATTGACGTACTCACGAATATCGGCCTCCAACATGGGGTTCATACCAATTTCATCAATACTTGCAAGATAGGCAATGGCTTCGTCTACAGTTGTGACAAGAGTTTCCCTGTCAAAATATCTTAGGTATAAGTTCATTTAAGTGTGGATGTTTTTCTAAAAATATTGAAGAGCGGAAAACGGGACTCGGACCCGCGACCCCAACCTTGGCAAGGTTGTGCTCTACCAACTGAGCTATTTCCGCTTGTTTCTCCGAAAAGTCAAAAAAAATATGTGAAGAGGAGGAGACTCGAACTCCCACGTCGCAATTGACACTACCCCCTCAAAGTAGCGCGTCTACCAATTCCGCCACCTCTCCAACACAAAAAATCATATTGACAAAAAGAGTGCCCAGAACAGGACTCGAACCTGCACGCCTCGCGGCACACGCACCTGAAACGTGCGCGTCTACCAATTCCGCCACCTGGGCATTTACGATTCTGCACCTCTGCAAAATCTCTCTTTTTGTATCAACATGTTGAGCGGAAAACGGGACTCGGACCCGCGACCCCAACCTTGGCAAGGTTGTGCTCTACCAACTGAGCTATTTCCGCTTGTATTCCTTCGGAATCCATTCGGTTTTTTCGGCTGCACTCGGCATAAAAGCAAGCTTTTCTGCTCTCGCTTGCACGAAAATTCCGCGCTTCCCAAAGGGCATCTCTCTCGATTGCGGATGCAAAGGTACTACTTTTTTCTGAACCGCCAAAACTTTTCCCGATTTTTTTCAAAAAAAACTGCTAATCCATCCTATTTCGGTAGTCTTCATAGCCGAATTGGCGCAGAATTTCGAGTTTTCCGTCCTCATGAAGCATACCAAGGGCGGGATGAGAGATACCGTTAAAGGTGTTTGTCTTGACTGTCGTATAGTGTATCATATCCTCGAAAATCACCTCCTCGCCGACCTGCAGTTCATGGTCGAAACGCCACAATCCCATGAAATCGCCACTCAAGCAGCTATTGCCGCCAAGACGATATGTGTATCCGGGCTCCCCAGATTTTCCAGAACATCCGGAATTTCCGGACTTTCCGGATTCTCCGGAATCCCCGGTCTCTCCGGTCTCTCCGGAAATAACCTCTGCTCCGCGGACATCGGGATGATACGGCATCTCCAGGCAGTCGGGCATGTGGCAAGTGAAGCTCACATCGAGGATGGCCGTACGGATGCCCTTGTCCTCCACCACATCGACAACATGGCTCACCAACGGTCCCGTCTGCCAAGCAAAGGCGCTGCCGGGTTCCAAGATAATCTTCAGCCAAGGATAGCGACAGTGCAGTCCCTTTAATATATTAATAAGGTGTGGCACGTCATAGTCCTTGCGTGTCATGAGATGGCCGCCACCCAGGTTCAGCCACTTCAGTTGCGGGAACCAACGTGCAAACTTCTCCTCAATATGCACCAGCGTACGCTCCAGCACATCGGCACCGCTCTCGCAATGGCAGTGGCAATGGAAGCCTTCGATATCAGTCGGCAGCTGTTCGGGCAGCTTGTCGGCTGTCACGCCAAAGCGGGTGCCCGGCGCACAGGGATTATAGAGAGCCGTACCCACCTCCGAATACTCCGGATTGACACGCAGGCCGATAGAAGCCTGCCCCCCTACCCTTTCGTGGAACCGCTCGTACTGCGACAGCGAGTTAAACGTCAGGTGGCTGGAACAGCGCAGTATCTCGTCGAACTCCGCATCGGTATAGGCCGGCGAATAGGTATGGGCCTTGCTGCCGAACTCCTCAAAGGCCAGTCGGGCTTCACAGAGTGAGCTGGCCGTCGTAGCGCGAATATATTCACGAAAAATGGGAAATGTCTTCCACAGCGCAAAGGCCTTGAAAGCCAGGATAATCTCTACATCGGCCTGACGGGCCACATCGGCAATGAGTCTCAGGTTTCTTCTGAGCTTCGACTCTTCTATAATATAAATAGGTGTATTCATCGTGGCTGCAAAAGTACAAAAAATCTCTGAGAAAAACACCGGCGAGAGCAAATTCTTCACGCTTCGCTCTTCGCTCTTCACTTTTTTTACTACCTTTGCAGCCGATTTTCAACCAACGAACTATTCAAATGGAAAATAAGAAACTACAGGCTCATGGAGCCATCCTGCTGGCCAACACGATTTTCGGCCTCGGCGTACCTGTTACAAAACTGTTGCTCGACGACTGGGTGTCACCTATGGGCTATATGGCCTCGCGCTCACTCGGAGCCTGTATTCTTTTCTGGATTATCGCAGCCTTCCTTCCCAAGGAGAAAGTCGAGCGTAAGGACTTGATTACCATTCTCTTCGGCGGTCTTCTGGGCTTTGTGATTTCACAGACGCTGACAGCCTGGGCACTCGACTACACCAGCCCCGTCTACTTCTCACTCATAGCGACGCTGACGCCTGTGGCCGTGATGCTCTGCGCTGCGCTGACCATCGGCGAGAAGATTACCCCGAAGAAGTCACTTGGCGTATTGCTGGGCATAGCTGGTGCCGTACTGATGGTGCTGATGAGCCAGTCGTTAGGTTCCGGCAAGAACGACCTGATAGGCATCTCGCTCGCCATTCTGAGTGTGCTGACGTGGGCCGTCTACCTGATTATCACACGTAATGTGGCCTCGAAATATTCGCCTGTGACGCAGATGAAGTATGTGTTCCTCATCTCAGCCATCGTCACGGTGCCCATTGCCGTTCCCGAACTGCCTGCGAATGCGCTCTACACATCAGCATGGGGTTGGAGCGGCGTTCTGGAGATGGCCTTCATCGTGGTCTGTGCCACAGCCCTCGGTTTCTTCCTGATTCCCTTCGCCATGAAGTACCTGCAGGCCACGACGGTTTCCATCTACACCAACCTGCAGCCAGTCATCGCCTCCTTCGTAGCCATCATGATCGGACAGGACATCCTGACGTGGGACAAGCCCGTAGCAGCCGTGTTGGTGCTGCTCAGCGCCTACATCGTGACACAGGTCACGACCAAGGAAGAAGCGCGTTGACATCAAGAAAATGAGAGGTAACGGAAAAATTATCATTTATCATTTACCATTTATCATTTTTTTTCGTACCTTTGCAGCTGAAAGAAGAAAACAGAATAGCGCATGAAGTTGATTGTCATGACCAGAGCCACATTCTTTGTAGAGGAGGACAAAATCCTGTCCACACTCTTCGAAGCCGGCTTGGACAACCTACATCTGTATAAGCCCGGAGCTGAGCCCATCTACTCTGAGCGACTGCTCACGCTGCTCGACGAGGACTACTACGGCAAGATTACCGTTCACGACCACTTCTACCTGAAGGACGAATACCGCCTGCGCGGCATTCACCTCAACACGGCTCAGGCTGAGACGCCCGAGGGCTATCGCGGCAACGTCAGCCGCACTTGTCACGCCACCAGCGAGCTGAAGGAAGCCAAGAAGCGCTCAAACTACGTCTTCCTGAAAACGCTCTTCGACAGTCAGAGCAACAAAAACGACAAAGCCACGCTGACGATGGACGAACTACATGAGGCCTCACGACAGGGACTCATCGACAAGAAAGTCTATGCCTTGGGCGGCATGAACCTCGACAATATCCACATTGCCAAGGAGTTGGGCTTCGGCGGCGTCGTCATCTGCGGCGACTTGTGGAACAGGTTCAACATACAGGCAGGGCTCGACTACAAAGAGCTCATCGCCCATTTCGAGAAACTCCGAAAGGCAGTTAGTTGACACACAGAGCAATAGAGAATAGTAAAACCCAATATAAGCAATGGAAAACTCATACATGGTCTTCTCAGGCACAGCCACAAAATACCTGGCAGAGCGCATCTGCGAGAGTTTAGGCTGCCCGCTGGGACAACTGCAAATCACGAAGTTCAGCGACGGAGAGTTCGCCGTCAGCTACGAAGAAAGCATCCGCGGACGCGACATCTTCCTCGTACAGAGCACCTTCCCCAACAGCGACAACCTGATGGAGCTGCTCCTCATGATTGATGCCGCCAAGCGTGCCTCGGCCCGCACCATCAACGCCGTCATTCCCTACTTCGGCTGGGCCCGTCAGGACCGTAAGGACAAGCCCCGCGTCTCCATCGGCGCCAAGCTCATAGCCGACCTGCTGAGCGTCGCCGGCGTCAACCGTGTCATCACGATGGACCTGCACGCTGACCAGATTCAGGGATTCTTCGACGTCCCCGTCGACCATCTCTACGCATCGAACGTGATTATCCCCTACCTCAAGAGTCTGAAGCTCGAGGACCTCGTCATCGCTTCGCCCGACGTAGGCGGTTCGAAGCGCGCCAACACCTATGCCAAGTACTTTGGCTGTCCGCTGGTGCTGTGCAACAAGACCCGCGCTCGTGCCAACGTCGTTGCCACCATGCAGATTATCGGCGATGTCGAGGGTAAGAACGTGGTCATCATCGACGATATGGTCGACACAGCCGGCACTATCACCAAGGCTGCCGACCTCATGAAGGAGAATGGCGCCAAGACCGTACGTGCCTGCGCCAGCCACTGCGTCATGAGCGGTCCGGCCAGCGATCGCGTACAGGATTCTGCCCTCGAGGAGATTGTCTTTACCGACTCTATTCCCTACACGCAGCGCTGCGCCAAGGTGAAGCAGCTCTCCGTTGCCGACATGTTTGCCGAGGCCATCCGCCGCGTCATCGACAACAAGAGCATCAGCGACCTCTACATTGTATAACGTGCAACGAGCACGAAGTCTCCTAACATTAACACCGTTATGAGCAACAAAACCCTAACCATATTGGCAGCGGCACTCATTGCCGCTGCCATTTTTGCAAACACCAGTGGCATCAGCAGCGTCAACTGCCCGTCTGTCGCCACAACGCACCAGCAGACCGACTCGCTGATGCGCCAACACATTGTCAACAGCTACAACCAGCGCATCGCCCGTACCGTCCGTTGTCTCGTTGGTGCCGGCACCGCTCCCAGCCTCGTCACGCAACAGGCCAACAAGCTCTACAACGTGCGGGAACAAGCCTGTAAAAAGACGACTTTTCACAAGTAGATTAGAAAAACGCAGAAAAGATTTGGAAGTTTGGAAACTATTACCTAAATTTGCAGACGAAACCTGTAAACTATAAATCAACTAAACACTAACGCTTATGAAAAAGTATTTTGCAGAGTTGTTTGGCACATTCGTGCTGACGTTCCTCGGCTGTGGTGCAGCCGTTAGTCTGAATTGTGGTGTTGACACCGCCTCTATCGTAGGCACCGCCTTTGCCTTCGGTCTGGCCGTTGTGGCTATGGCCTACACCATTGGCGGCATCTCGGGTTGCCACATCAATCCCGCCATCACGTTAGGCGTATTCCTAAGCGGCCGCATGAACAGTAAGGACACCATGATGTACATTCTGTTCCAGGTTCTGGGCGGCATCATTGCCGCTGCACTGCTGGCATTAGTGGTGTCAACAGATCCCGGTCTGGCACGCGGCACGGCCACAGGAGCCAATGCATGTGCATCAGAAAACCTGATAAACGGACTGCTGGCCGAGATTATCCTGACATTCATCTTCGTCATGGTGGTGCTGGGCGCTACAGCTAAGACCAATGGTGCTACAAACAACTTTGCCGGTCTGGCCATCGGCCTGTCGCTGATTCTCATCCATCTCGTGGGCATCAACTTCACTGGCACGAGTGTAAACCCTGCACGCAGCATCGGCCCGGCTCTGTTTGAGGGAGGCAAGGCGCTGGAGCAAATCTGGATTTTCATCGTTGGTCCGCTGGCAGGCGGTGCACTGGCTGCCGGCTGCTGGAAGATGATTGACTGCAAAGAGAAGTAAGCTGCAGAACCAGACATACCAAAACATATCAAAGAAAAGAGGCCTCCGGATAATCCGAAGGCCTCTTCATTTGTATATACTATTGATTAATAGTTGGGCAGCTCAAGCCACTTCACGTAACTGAAGTCCTGACGGTGAGGCAGGTTCTTGTTCTTCGGATACATGCGAACGGCACTCTTGTAGGCACCAGCCTGCTGGGGAGACAGCGTAGCCTCGAAGGTAAAGTTGTTACCTTCCTGCTTAACCATCTTCAGCGGCTCAATAGAGTAGACACTCTCATCGCCTTCCTTGTTGGTGTAGATGTTAACCTTCTCCAGACCGATGGCATCATCAAGGCCCTGCTCGTTAATGACATAGCGCAGGGTGTATTTCTGACCGGTCTCGATGCCAGCTGCAGGATAGTCCCACTCGGAACTAACCACGTTGATGGCATCCCAACGCTCAGCCACTGTCTCCTTCCACAGGGCAATCTCCTTGGCCAGACGGTTGTCGTCCTTGGAGATTTCCTTGAAGCGCTTAGCCTGCTTCGTGTAGAACTTGTCATAGTAGTCGTCGAGCTGACGCTTCATGGTGTAGTGAGGAGCAATCTGGGCGATGGAGTTCTTAACCACCTTGATCCAACCCTTGGAAAGTCCCTTCTTGTCCTTATTGTAATACAGAGGAATAATCTCATTCTCCAGCAGCGTATAGATGGTTGCTGCATCGAGACGATCCTGATAGCCCTGAGTCTGGTAGGTACGCTTCTCCGTGAGAGCCCAGCCGGCACCTTCGCGGTAGCCCTCAAGCCACCAGCCGTCCTTGACGCTGAGGTTGACAACACCGTTCATCTCGGCCTTCTCGCCTGATGTACCAGATGCCTCCAGAGGACGGGTCGGCGTGTTCATCCAGATGTCGACACCCGAGACAAGGCGGCGAGCCAGCAGGAAGTCGTAGTCCTCGAGGAAGATAATCTTACCGAGGAACTCAGGACGCTGGGAAATCTCATAAATCTTCTTGATAAGACCCTGACCGGCACCGTCGGCGGGGTGTGCCTTACCGGCGAAGAGGAAGATGACGGGATGCTCGGGGTCGTTCACAATCTTCGACAGACGAGCCTCGTCCATAAACAGCAGGTGAGCGCGTTTGTAGGTGGCGAAACGACGGCAGAAGCCGATGACCAGCGCGTTGGGGTTCATGCGCTCCAGCAGCTGGACCACACGAGAGGGGTCGCCCTGGTTCTTCAGCCAAGTCTCACGGAACTGCTCCTTGATATAGTCAAACAGCTTCTGTTTCAGCGCCATGCGTGTTGCCCAGACTTCCTCGTCAGGACAATTGTAGATGCCGTGCCAGATGTCCTCGTTCGACTGGTCGCTCATGAACTTTGCATCGAAGTACTTGGCATAGACCTTACGCCACTCAGTAGCAGCCCATGTGGGGAAGTGAACACCGTTCGTGACATAACCCACGTGGTTCTCCTCAGGATAGTAACCCTTCCAGATGGGAGCGAACATCTTCTGGCTAACCCAGCCATGAAGCATTGACACGCCGTTGACCTCCTGACAAGTGTTGCAGGCGAAAGTTGACATACAGAACTTCTCGCCCTTATCGTCGGGATTCGTACGGCCCATGCCGATGAACTCGTCCCAAGAGATGCCGAGCTTCTGGGGATAGCCGCCCATGTATTTACCGAACAGGCCCTCGTCGAAGTAGTCGTGACCAGCAGGAACAGGCGTATGAACGGTGTAGAGGCCGCTGGCGCGAACCAGCTCCAATGCCTGATTGAACGTCAGACCATCCTCGATATAGTCGCACAGACGCTGCAAGTTGCAGAGAGCAGCGTGGCCCTCGTTGCAGTGATAGATATCTTTCTTGATGCCGAGTTTCTTGAGCAGCAGCATACCGCCGATACCCAGCAGAATCTCCTGCTTCAGACGATTCTCCCAGTCGCCGCCGTAGAGAGCGTGAGTGATGGGCTTGTCAAACTCGGAGTTCATCTCGTTGTCTGTATCAAGCAGGTAGAGCTTCACACGACCGACATTAACACGCCACACATAGGCATGTACCTGATAGTTTGTATAGGGAACGTCAATGACCAGCGGGTTGCCGTCCTTGTCGAGCTGACGCTCAATAGGCAGGCTACCGAAGTTCTGAGTCTCGTAGTTGGCAATCTGCTGACCATCCATCGACAGGCTCTGTGTGAAGTAGCCGAAACGATAGAGGAAACCAACGGCACACATATCCACGTTAGAGTCGGAAGCCTCCTTCACATAGTCGCCAGCCAGCATACCAAGGCCGCCTGAATAGATCTTCAGGGCCGAGTGGATGCCATACTCCATGCAGAAGTAAGCAACAGAAGGACGCTTTGAGTCGGGCTTTACATCAATATACTCACGGAACAGCTTGTAGACGTTTTTGATACGCTTCATCAGCGCCTTGTCCTTTAAGATTTCTTCCTTGCGGGCAAAAGACAGACGCTCAAGCAACATCACGGGGTTGTGCTTCACGTCGTGATAGAGTTCAGGATCAAGGTCGCGGAACAAATCGCGAGCCTCGTAGTTCCATACCCACCACATGTTGTGGGCAATCTCGTCCAGACACTTCAGTTGCTCGGGAAGGTTCGACTTGACAATCAGTTCCTTCCACTGGGGAGCATTCGTGTAATCAGCTTTAATTTTCATAATCGTAGTATGTAACTATTTTGTTTTTTTATTTCTTTCTCTCTTCAGCCTTACGCAGAGCGATATCGTAAGCCTCGTCATAGTACTTGATGAACTCGCTCCACAAGGCTTTCTTCGACAGCAGCTCGGCCTTCTTACGACACTCATCCACTTGCTTCTGCGTCATCGCAGAGAACTCAGCAACGGTGTCCTTGATGGCATCGGCCACCTCAGAGTAGTTATAGTCCGTGCGGTGAATCACCTTCACACCGTCGGAAATCTCACCCGTATGGCCCAGTTCCTTGTTAGCCCAGAGACCAAAGCCGGCGAGATCGGTCGTGATACAGGGCACCTTGAAGGCCACAGCCTCCAGCGGTGTGTAGCCCCACGGCTCATAGTAGGAGGGATAGACGCAAAGGTCATTGCCCAGCACCACATCATAATAGGTCAGGTTCACTATACCGTCCTTACCATCCAGATAGCAGGGCAGGAAGATGACCTTCACACGCTCGTCCTTACGATTGTGCATATCGTAGTATTTCATCATGCTCAGCACGTTGTCGTGGCTCATGTTGTGCAGCCAGTGTGTCACCTGAGGCACCTCCAAGGGAGTGTCAAAGGTTGCAGTCTTCTGATTATTCTGAATACTCTGGGTTTTCTGTTTACTCTGATTATCCTGCATCTTCTGAAGTCGCTCCTGCAGGTCCTGACGCGGCTCTCCCACCCAACCGGGAACCTCGATGAATGCCAGCACAGGCTTCTTCAGGTCCTTGTCGCGCAGCAGGCGGTTCATGGCCTCGACAAACACGTCGATACCCTTGTTGCGGAACTCATAACGGCCTGATGTAGAGACAATCAGCGTATCGTCGCCCAACTGCTCGCCCAGCAAGGCATTTGCAACACTCAGCAGACGCTGACGGGCGGCCTTACGCTTCTTCGTAAAGGCAGCAGCCTTAGGCACGAAACTATTATCAAAGCCATTGGGCAGCACAACATCCACGGGCTTGTCAAGCAGTTCGACACACTCCTTGGCCGTAATATCGCTCACCGTCGTAAAACAGTCCACATGCCAGGCTGTCTGCTTCTCAATAGAGTGCTTCGACTGCATGTTCAGCTCTCCGGCCATTTGGTCGCCATTATACGCAAACAGATAGTCGTACAGCGGTTTCTGGTTACCAGCTATCGAACGGCCGATACTTGTTGCATGCGTTGTGAAGATGGTGCCGATCTGCGGCAAACGGTTGTTAATGTACAGCGCTCCCAAGCCACACATCCACTCATTGGCGTGATATATCACCTTCGTGTTGTGGTCAAAGGTCTTGCTCTCTACACTGAAATGATAGAAACTCTCCACCACCAACGCCGCGGCATACGAGAACATCGAAGCCTCGTCATAGTCGCCATAGGCATGCAGAGAGTCTACGCTGTAGTGTTCCCACAGCCAACCATATATCTCATTCTTCTTCTCGAAGTAGGGACGGAAGTCTACAAGAATAGCCACCGGCTCACCGGGAATAGTCCAGCGGCCTACGCGAACCTTCAGCCCCTGTTCCTTAGCCGTCCATTGCCAATTGGCAAACAAGGCCTTATCCTCCTTGAAATAGGGACACTCCTTTTCGCTCCAACAATCGGGACCGATGAAAACTACACGGTCCTTCATTCTGTCCTGAAGCGTCTTTGCCCGGGTGGAAAGCACTGTGTAGATACCACCTACTTTGTTACAAACTTCCCAGCTCGACTCAAAGATGTAGTCAGGTGACAATTGCTCTTTTTTCATCGTTAAAAATATGAATCGGTGCAAAGATACTTAAATTATTCTAAAACACACCATGTTTTTGCATATATTTTTTTAAGTATCAACGATTTATTGATTTAGATTTACTACCTTTGCGGTCATTAAATGAACCACAATGAAAAGACTTTTTACCATCATCGCCACATGCCTGTTCGCGGCAGCCACCTATGCGCAAAAAGAGCACAGGCCTTTTCGCGCGTACCTTTTTAATAAAGAATACGAGATCTTCATGCAGATAAATTTCTACGAGCAGAACATCAACATACCCGGACAAGAGCTGTACGGCCCGTTGCCAGGCTATCTCGGCAAGGAGCGCAACTCCTTCTGCTGGGTCATCACCTCTGCTAAGTTGAAAAACGACCGCACTGCCGAACTAGCGTTTATCAACGACTACGGCAGCGAAGACTTCACCGCCCGTCTCACACAGCTCAACGACTCCACATACGAACTCAGGCACCTTGACGGCAGTGCCCTCAAAGTGCCCAAGAACGGTAAGTGGCAAAAGATACCCAACCTGATAGAACTCAAGCGGAAATAGCGTAGCAGTAAGGGCGTGCCTGTTTTGGCACGCCATTTTTTGTTTCGTTCGGTCACGGTCACAGCTGTGACCATGTGACCGTCTGCGTGGAAATCATGGAATCTATTGATTATTCCTTCCTTCTTTTGCAAAACCCCTCACCATACTCACCTGACAGGGCTGAAAGGCTGATGGATAAAGGGATTGAGAAATTTTGACACTCACCCACATACTCACCCAAGTACTCACCAGACTAGTCACCGATGTGGGTACTTGTTAGCCTGGGAGAACAGTATGCCTTTGAAGTGAAACGGCACGAAGGTGAGGTGCTTGGTGAGGTTCGTGGTGAGTATCCGGGTGAGTATGTAACGATGGCGAACAGGGCGCAAAGCCCCTGCAGACGGACGTTCTGCGATTCGTGGGTGAGTATGGTGAGTATCTTTTTGAATTCTCTCTTTTTGGACGGCACGATTCTTGAAAAATACTCAACGAGTTTTGAAAAATACTCATGGAGTATTTTTCAAAACTCATGGCGTTTCCTAAGAATCCATTACAAAGCCGGCATACACTCCCTGCGCAGAGTCGCAGAATGCACAGAGTCTGACACAGACACACTATACAACAAAAAAGCCCTGACTCATTTCT
>Ga0265301_10005571_pt1 | contig 12326 bp, 9 predicted proteins | sample AusTroGonzalo_MG_2_FD_193488 | JGI IMG/M metagenome (GOLD analysis project Ga0265301, IMG submission 193488) | Bovine rumen microbial communities from tropical cattle in Woodstock, Queensland, Australia - Gonzalo_04 | ecosystem: Host-associated > Mammals > Digestive system > Stomach > Rumen ...
CGGCAGATACCGCGCATCGAAGTCCCGCCGCCACGCAAACGGAACATAGCAGCCCTCCACGATCAGATTCTGACGGTTTTCGATCGCGGTCTTGACGATCTCGCGCACGACCGGCCAAAGATACGCCGTCAGCGCGTCGTCGTCCTCCGGCGTGAGGGCGGTGTTCCCGCTGCGGATCAGCCCCATTTTCAGATGGTCGACGGAGAGATACGGGCAGTGAACCGTTTCCAGCAGCCGCTGCGCCAGCAGGGTTTTCCCGGTATGGGACGCGCCGGTGATCAGAACAATCATAGCCGTTCGCGCAGCTCCTTTCCGACCTTCTCAAGATCGCCGCAGGTCAAAAGCGGGATCAGCGCGTTGATCTCGTCCACGCTCCTGTCCCACCATTTGAAATCAAGCAGCAGCGCGATCAGCTCGTCGTCGAAACGTTTGCGCAGAAGCCGCGCGGGATTGCCGGCGACGACCGTATAGTGCGCGACGTCGCTGCCGATCACGCTGCTTGCGCCGATGATCGCGCCGTCGCCGATCCGGACGCCCGGCAGGATCACCGCGTTCTGCCCGATCCACACGTCGTTGCCGATCACCGTGTCGCCCTTGCGCGGCAGGTCGTCCGGCGCGGGCGGCTCCATGTCCCAGCCCTCCAGCGTGTAGAACGGGAAGGTCGAAACCGCGTTCATCTGATGATTCGCGCCGTTCATCACGAACTCCACGCCCGCCGCGATCTGGCAGAATTTTCCGACGATCAGCCGGTCGCCGATCCACGGATAGTGGTGCGTCACGTGGCGCTCAAAATCGGAGTCTGCAATATAGGTGAAGTCGCCGACGACGATATTCGGATTTGTGACCGTCGGCTTCACGTAGATTTCTTCGTCGTATCCCGCGATCGGATGGATCACGTTCGGATCGGGCCGCTTTCCGTTTTTCATCTCGTTAAGAAATCCTGATCGCGCGGCCGGAGGTCTTGAGAGCGGCTTCGTCGAGCTTGTCGCTGTCCACAACGAGCCTGCCGTTGACGAAGACCTTCTCGATGCCGAAGGACTGTTCCCGATCCGGCGTGCCGTTTTTCAGCGCGTCCTCGTCGAAAACGGTCAGATCGGCGTAGTACCCCGCGCGGAGATAGCCGCGTTCCTTGATTTGGAAGCGGTCAGCGGTCGCGCCGGTCATGCGGCGGACGGTATCGGGCAGGGTGTCGCCCGTGCCGCGCAGGGCGTCGCGCAGGAACTTCGGGAAGCAGTCGTAGATCGCGGGATTCTGCACGCCGTGCTCCTCCACCCACGCGTCGGTCATATAGAGGCAGCGCGCGTCGTGCTCGAAGTCGCGGATGATCTCCGGCGTGGAATACGGTCCCATATTGACGCGACCCTTGAAATCACTGATCTCACAGAGCTTCAGATACGCCTTGAGGTCGCTCATGTGCTCTTCCCTCGCGATCTGATGAACGGTCTTGCCCTCATAATGCTCATAGCCTTCGCCGAGATATGCGACCGTGATGTCGTCGAAGTTGAAGCCGAGCAGGATATTGCTCAGTTTCAGAATGTTGAGGCGGAAGCGCGCCATCGGCTTTTTGCGTTCCTCGACGCTCAGGCTCATGTACCACGCCGGCAGGAAGACCGTCAGCACCGACACGCCGAGGCACTCGTTGTAGATGTCGAACATCACGTCCACGCCCTCGGCGCGCAGCGCGTCCATCAGCCGCATCAGCTCCGCCTTGTCGCCGAAGGAACGGCGACCGACGAAGATCGCGTGGGAGTACTGCAGTTTGAGGGGCGTTCCCTTTGCGATTTCCGCCAGCTCGTCAAAGGCGCGCAGCAGATGCGACCTGCCGAGCAGCGGCGTGTACGCAAGCGAAACCTTGGACTCCGCGCGCGGATGGACGGTCAGCGGGCGGCCGTACTTGACACAGAGCGCGGCGACCTTTTTGAGCTCGTCCGCGTCCGCGAACAGTCCCGGCTCGTACATCAGTCCGAGTGAAACGCCCGCCGCGCCCTGCTGCAGGTTCTTCTCCAGAATGGCGAGCATCTTCTCCTCTTCCTCCGCCGTCAGTTTGCGGTTCTCGTTGCCGCCGACCGCCGCGCGGGCGGAGCAGTGCCCGACCAGCTCTAGCATGTTGCAGGGCATATTGCCGTCAACGGCAGAGAAGAACTCCTCCGCCGTGCCGTATTGGCCGGTCGTGTCGGTGAAGCCGAACAGACCGCCACCGATCTTGTCCACGGTCTCGCAGTCCGGCTCAAAGCCGATCGCGGAAAGACCGCAGTTACCCGCGACGAAGGTCGTGATGCCCTGCCGCAGGAAAGGCGCGAAATACGGCAGCGGGTTCTTTTTGATTGCAAACCAGTCGTTGTGGGAATGGCAGTCGATAAAGCCCGGCGCGACGGACTTGCCGCCGAGGTCGATCACCCGCTCCGCCGTGGCGTCAAGCTTTTCGCCGACCGCCTCGATGCGGTCGTCCGCGAGCAGGAGCTCGCCCATAAAGGCTTCGCTGCCGCTGCCGTCATAGATTTTTGCGTTTTTAATCAGCGTTTTCATTCGTATCTCCTCCGTTCGGATTCCTTCTCAGAGCGATTCCGCCCACGCGCGAAGGCTCGCCTCGTCGTCGCGGCGGGTGATTCGCTTCCCCTCCGGCACTTTGGCGTCTGGCGCGAGGCGGCGGAAATTGTCCGCCGTTTCGCCGAGGTCGCTGCCGCCGGAGGTGCAGAACGGGATCACCGTCTTGCCGGAAAGGTCGTAGCTCTCCAAAAACGTGTCGATGATCGACGGCTCGCGGTACCACCACACGGGGAAGCCCACGAACACGCGGTCATACTGCGCCATGTCCGCAACCCTTGAGGCGATCGGCGGACGGCAGGCGCGGTCCTTCATCTCGACCGTGGAACGGCTTCTCGGATTCAGCCAGTTCAGATCGTGCTTCGTGTAGGGCGTTTCGGGGACGATCTCGAACAGATCGGCGTCCGCCGCCTGCGCGAGCAGCTTTGCCGCCTTCGCGGTCACGCCGCTTGCAGAAAAGAATGCAACTAACGTTTTCATCGTGTTTCCTCCTTAATATTGTTCGTGCCGGGACAGATACGCCCGCTTCTGCCGCGCGTCCTCCGCCTCCAGCGTGTCCGCGCCGTGCAGCCCGCCGCGTCCCTCCAGATGGTGGCGGAATTCGTGGCGCAGCACCCCGCGCAGAATCTCCTTTGCCTCGACCGCGTCCGCCTGCGGGTAGACCCGGTCAAACGAGCCCTTGAACATGACAATCTGCCGCACGCCGGACCAGAACTGGTACTGCCCCAAGATATAAAGATCATTGCCTTTGGCGTAGTCCGGCAGCGGCGCCGCCTCCGACACGATCACCCCGCCGGTCAGGTCCTTGTAAAACTCCGCCGGCAGCTCATCCATCAGCTCCGAAACTGTTTTCCGGTATTCCTCCATGGTAATCATGTCTGCGGTACCTCCTGCGGCGCGGCACGCCTCGCTCATTTGATGATTATTCTACCATAAATCGGCAGAAATAGCAACGCTGCCTCCCATGTTTCCTCATTTTCAAATCCTATCTGCTGCCAAAAAGAGCCACCCCGTAGGGTGGCAAGCGGAACGCGGGTGCGGGTGAAAGGATTCGCTTGCGTTTCTGCCTGCGGCAGAAACTGCGGTTGCAACCAGTTTTTGAACTGGTTGCCCCGACCTGCCACTGGCAGGTCGGATTTACATCTTCTAATCCTTCACCCTTAGTTGCTGCCAAAAAGAGCCACCCCGTAGGGTGGCAAGCGGAACGCGGGTGCGGGTGAAAGGATTCGCTTGCGTTTCTGCCTGCGGCAGAAACTGAGGTTGCAACCAGTTTTTGAACTGGTTGCCCCGACCTGCCACTGGCAGGTCGGATTTACATCTTCGAATCCTTCACCCTTAGTTGCTGCCAAAAAGAGCCACCCCGTAGGGTGGCTCTTTTTGGCAGCGGGTGAAGGATTCGAACCCTCACAAACGGAGTCAGAGTCCGGTGTGCTACCATTACACAAACCCGCTATTTGCCGTGCGCTGAAGCGCAAATTTAATTATATGCGGTTTCCGTCAAATGTCAAGCAGTTTTTTTCGTATTTTTACAAAAAACTGTGACGCTGCTTCCTGCAAACGCCGCGATGGCGTGAATTGTACGACCTCGTATGGTAGAATATCAGTGGGATACGACGCGCTTTCCGGCAAAAGGGCGAAAAACCGTGCCGCCGGATGCAACTTTTCCCCGAAAAATGCGATTATAAAGTGCGGCCGCAAAAACAACGAGCTTACAATGACGCGGAAAAGCGCATACAAAACACCCGCGGTTCCTGTAATCAGGAATCGCGGGTGTTTGCTTTCTGCTTATACGGGCTCGTCCATCAGGCGGTCGAACTCCGCCGCAACGCGGTCGAAGTCCTCCTCCGGAATGTCAAGCAGCTCGAAGTCGTCCTCCGTCGGTACATAGCCGTAGAGGTAGACGTCGTTGGTGTCGTCAAACGGCTCCAGCGCGATATATTGCTTGTCGTCCAGATCAAAAATCCCCATGACGCCGCAGTCCACGCTTTCGCCCTCGTCAAATTCCAGCGCGATGATCTCGTCTTCCTCGTACTGTGCGCGTTTATCTTCCATTGTGATCCCTCCTGTCAAGGTTGTATCATCATTATAGTCCATTTTCCCGGAAAGTGCAAGCCTATTCTGCCAAGAATTGGCGGTATGCCGTCGGCAGTCCGATGCTTTCCTCCAGCTCGCGCCGCGTCACCCACGTAAAGCCGTTTTCCTCCGCGCAGTCGAGCCAGCAGCAGGTCAGCTTCCATTCCACGTGCGTGAAAATATGGGTTCGCTGCACCGTTTTGCGGATATTGCGCGGATGCACGCCCCATTCCTCCGCCTGTCGCAGTATTTCCTCGACGGTCAGCTCGCCCGCTGCGTCCGGCAGCTGCCAGAGCCCCGCCAGCAGTCCCGTCTTCGGGCGCTTGCATACGGCGATCTTATCCCCGCACTGCAAAAAGAACACCGTCCGCCGCTCCACCCTGCGCGGCTTCTTTTCCTCGCGCACGGGATAACTTCCCTGCGTTCCTTCCTTTTTCGCCTTACAGACGTCTCCGAGCGGACATACGTCGCATTTTGGCGCGCCGTTCGGCAGACAGACCGTCGCGCCGAGCTCCATCAGCGCCTGTGTGAAGTCGCCGCAGCGTCCCGCGGGATAGTGCTTGGCAAGCTCCCGCGCCATGCCGCGTTTTACGCGCTCCTCCCCGATCGGCAGGTCGGAGGCGAGCACGCGGGAAACGACGCGCAGGACGTTGCCGTCCACGGCGGGCGTCGGCTGTTCATAGCAGATCGAGCAAATCGCGCCCGCGGTATATGCGCCGACGCCCGGCAGCGCAAGCACGCTTTCATAGTCGCGCGGGAATACGCCGCCGTAATCGCGCACGATAATCTGCGCCGCCTTTTGCAGATTTCTGACGCGGCTGTAGTAGCCGAGCCCTTCCCAGAGCTTCAGCAGCTCGTTTTCCTCCGCGGCGGCAAGCGCTTCCAACGTCGGAAGCCGAAGCAGGAAGCGTTCATAGTACCCCTTGACCGCCTCCACGCGCGTCTGCTGGAGCATGATCTCGGACAGCCAGACGTGATACGGCTCGCGGTCGCGCCGCCACGGCAGGTCGCGGCGGTTTTTTTCAAACCACGGCAGCAGCCGGTTCGGTAACTCTCGCAGCATGCTTCCTCCCTTCCGAAAAAGAGGCTGTCTCGCAGCGAGGCAGCCTCTTTTCAAAATCACGTGTCCTCCGTCGGCTTTCTCTTTCTTCTCCTGCGGCGGGCAGGCCTGCGCCGTGCGGCAAGCTCGTCGAATTTCTGCGCCGCGTCGGACGCGCCCTCGTAGATCAGACGGCTGACGCGCAGCGTGCCGTCCGTTTCCTTTTGCAGGCGGATGCGGATGAGATATCTGCCGTGCTCCGGGCAGGACGCCATCGTCATATAGCGGCGCCCCTCCTGCGCGATCCACGCGCCGTTCGGCATGGGCGCGCCGCACTGCGGGCAATGGCTTTTCAGCTCCGTCATGGCGTCGATCGCCTTCGCCTTGTCCTCGTAGCCGCGGAAGACCGCTCTGCCGATGCAGCCCTCCGGCGGATTGCCGTGGAAGCCGTCGGCATGATTGCGCAGCGCCTGCGCATACTCCGCAATGCCCCGCTTGAGGTCGAGTCGGCTGCAAATCAAGGCGGTATGATAGGCGTCGCCCAGCGCATCGTGCGCCGGTCGGCTCGGCTCGATGCCGAGCAGCTCCATTGCGGAGGAAAGCGCCTTCTGCGACGTGCCGCAGCCGGTCTGCGCGTTAAAGATCATCTGCGCGTTGTACCATTCGGTGATCCAGTCCGGCTCGTCGTCGTGCAGGAGGATGTTGTCCTCCAGAATCATGATGTCGTCAAAGCCCCACGTCAGGAAAACGCACTCGCCGCCGATCCACTTGCGGAACCGCTCCAGCGCCTCCGGGAAGGGCAAGCCCTCCTCTCGCAGCGTCGCATCGCGCAGACCGGTCAGCTTGGAAACGCGGCTGTTGAGCTTTTTATAGTATTTCGGGCGCACCAGCACCTGAAACTCGTCGGCGACCGTGCCGTTTTCGAGCAGGCGCACCGCGCCGATCTGAATGATCTCTCCGTGGATCTCCACCGGCAGCACCTTTTTTGCCGCGTAGGAGCCGGGCCACGGCTGATTCCATTCCATATCCAAAACGATGTATTGCATTCTGATTCTTCCTTTCCGCCGTTTATCATATCACAGTTTTCTCCGTGCCGCAACCGCTCCGATAAAGTTTTTGACTTTTTCCGGGCGTTGATATATAGTAGAGAAAAACGGAGGTGTTTCTATGATCCAGATAATTCATGCCGGCGTGTTCCTGCGAAACGGAAGACCGATCCCCGCCGCGCAGTGCGAGCTGTCTCCCGAAGAAGGCAGAAAAAAGACGATCGCCTACGGCATCCTCGCCGCGCATAACACCTCCGGCGATATGCGCTCCCTGAAGCTCAAATTCGACGCGATGGCGTCGCACGACATTACCTACGTCGGCATCATCCAGACCGCCCGCGCATCGGGGCTGGAGCGGTTTCCCCTGCCCTACGTGCTGACCAACTGCCACAATTCCCTGTGCGCCGTCGGCGGCACGATCAACGAGGACGACCACGTGTTCGGTCTGTCCGCTGCGAAGCGCTACGGCGGCGAGTTCGTCCCCGCGCACCAGTCTGTCATCCACAGCTACATGCGCGAGATGTACGCCGGCGGCGGCAGGATGATTCTCGGCTCGGATTCTCACACGCGCTACGGCGCCTACGGCACGATGGCGATCGGCGAGGGCGGTCCGGAGCTCGTGAAGCAGCTTCTGCGCAAGACCTACGACATTGCTTACCCGCGCGTGGTTGGCGTGCATCTGACCGGCAAGCCGAAGGCGGGCGTCGGTCCGCAGGACGTCGCGCTCGCCCTCATCGGCGCGACGTTTCAGCAGGGTATCGTCAAAAACAGCGTGATGGAGTTCTTCGGCAGCGGCGTCGCCGCCCTTTCAATGGATTACCGCAACGGAATCGACGTGATGACGACGGAAACGAGCTGCCTTTCGTCCGTCTGGCAGACGGACGAAACCGTAAAAGCCTCCCTTGCCGCGCACGGAAGGGCCGACGCTTATCGGGCGCTTGCTCCGCAGGACGGCGCGTACTACGACGCGCTTTTGGAGGTCGATCTGTCTTCGGTCGAGCCGATGATCGCCCTGCCCTTCCATCCCTCGAACGTCTATACCATCCGCGAATTCAATGAAAACGCGGAAGCTTTGCTGCATGCGGTCGACGAGAACGCGGTTTCCGCGCTGGGGCTCAAGCAGCAGCCGGAATCCCTGACGAAAAAAATACGGAACGGTAAATTCTACGCCGATCAGGGCGTGATCGCGGGCTGCTCCGGCGGCACGTTCCAGAACCTCGTCAAAGCGGCGGAGATTCTGAACGGCAAATCGCTCGGCAGCGACCGCTTCTGTCTCTCCTGCTATCCCGCCAGCCAGCCCGTGCTGATGGAGCTGCTGCGCACCGGCGCGCTGGAAAAGCTGATCGCCGCAGGCGCCTCCGTCCGCAGCGCGTTCTGCGGTCCGTGCTTCGGCGCGGGCGACGTGCCCGCCAACGGCGCCTTCTCCATTCGTCACTCCACCCGCAATTTCCCCAGCCGTGAGGGCTCCAAGCCCGCAGACGGGCAGGTCGCCTACGTCGCGCTGATGGACTCGCGCTCCATCGCCGCCTCCGCTCTGAACGGCGGCGCGATCACGCCGGCGACAGCGCTTGCGGCGCTGACCGAGGATCCGTCCTTTCTGGACTATCACTTTGATCCCAAGCCCTACGAGCGCGTCTATCACGGCGTCGGCAAGCCCGACCCCGGTCAGCCGCTCGTCTTCGGTCCGAACATTGCCGACTGGCCGGAGCAGATCGCCTTACCCGAAAACCTGCTCATTACCGTCGCCTCGGCGATTTATGACCCCGTTACCACCACGGACGAGCTGATCCCCTCCGGCGAGACCTCCTCCTACCGCAGCAATCCCCTGCGCCTGAGCGAATTTGCCCTCAGCCGCAAGGACCCCGCCTACGTCGGCAGAGCCAAGGCGGTCTTGGCGCAGGAACAGCTGCGCCGCGCGGGAAAGCCCGCCGAGCTTGACGGGTATGACCCGAAAACGACGGGCTTGGGCAGCGCGGTCATGGCGATCCGCCCCGGCGACGGCTCCGCCCGCGAGCAGGCGGCGTCCTGCCAGCGCGTGCTCGGCGGCGTGGCAAATTTCTGTGAGGACTTTGCGACCAAGCGCTACCGCAGCAACGTCATCAACTGGGGCATGCTGCCGTTCACCGTAGAGAATATTGCGTCGTACAACATGCAGCCCGGCGACCGCGTCTATATTGAGGGCGTCCGCAAGGCGCTGGAGGGCGACGCGGAGCAGATTGACGCCGTTCTGATACAGGGGGACAAAAAGACGCCGCTGCCTTTGAAGCTCGAACGCCTGTCCCGCGAGGAGCGCGACGTCATTCTCTCCGGCTGTCTGATCAACTATTACGCGAAATAGTGTCTGTCGCCGCGATCTGTCCGTTGCATCTATGCACGGCAGCACCCTTGCCTCCCTCTTGAGGGAGGTGTCAAAACCTAAGGTTTTGACGGAGGGAGTCGTAGGGAGGCATGTCCACGCGCCTCCGCAGTCCTGCCGCGCACATCGGAGCGATGCGGTCATCGCTCCCTACGCATTGGGTTTGCTCCCTCAGTCAGCTTCGCTGACAGCTCCCTCAAGGAGGGAGCCATGATATGAAAGCGCCGCGCTGTGGGGTTTCCACAGCGCGGCTCATTTATTATCATTTGCCGGATTGTGTCTTTACAAAATTCTCAATGAAGCGCATGAGGATCGTCGAAACCTGCGCGCGGGTTGCGTTGCCCTGCGGATCGAGCTTGCCGTCCGAGCCGCCGATGATCCCCTCGCCGACCGCCCAAGCGATCGCGTCGACCGCATAGGCGCTGACCTTGTTATGATCGGAGAAGGCGCTCAGATTGCCTTTCCGGCTCGTATTGAAGCCCTTCTTCTGGGCGTAGCGGTAGAGGATCGCCGCCATCTGCTCGCGGGTGATATTGCCGCCGGGGGCGAATTTGTTGTTGCCCACGCCGCCGACGATGCCGTTGGCAGCCGCCCACGCGACCGCGTCGGTGTACCATTGTCCGTTCGGCACGTCGCTGAAGCCGTTCGTTCCTTCCTTCGGGCTGCCCTCGTAGCGCCAAAGCACGGTCACAAGCATGGAGCGGGTCATCGGGTCGTTCGGCGCGAACTTTCCGTTGCCGACGCCGTTCATCAGCCCGTTTGCAACGGCGTAATTGACCGCGTCATAGAACCAGTCGCTCTTTGTCACGTCGCCGAAATTCGTTGAGGGCGGTGTGACCGACTGCTTTGCGCCGCAGCGGCTGCATACGCCGCCGACGTAATTATGTCCGAGCGCGTTCACATAGCTGTCCTTGTAGGTATCGCCGCAGGCGCAGGTATGGGTCGTATATCCCTTCTCCGTGCAGGTCGGCGCCGTCACGGTATCCGTGTAACGGTGCGTATGCGGAAGCTCCGGCACGTCCTCCTTCTGCGTTGCGCCGCAGCGCGTGCAGGTGAAGGTCTTTTCGCCCTTTTCCGTTTCCGTCGGTTCCTTTGTGACCGTGCCTGCGTCCCAAGCGTGACCGAGCGCGTTCACGTAGCTGTCCACGTAGCTGTCGCCGCAGGCGCAGGTATGGGTCGTATATCCCTTCTCCGTGCAGGTCGGCGCCGTCACGTTCGCCGTGTAGCTGTGGACGTGCTCGCCGGTCAGCTTTTCCAGCGGAATGGAATGGCGCACGCCGCTTTCGTTCGGACTCTGCTTGATCTCATAGATCATCTCGCCGTCTATCACGGCGCTGCCGTAGATATAGCCAGCGGAGGTATCCGGAACGTAAGCCGTCTTGTCTTCCTTTGTTTCAAGGTCGTAGCAGCGTAGCTCTGTCGCAGTATTGTAGTAGAGCTTGCCGTTCCGGTAATACAGACCTGCGAAGCAGTCCGTATAATACTGCGAATTGCTCCCCCATACAAACCATTCGCCGAGCGACGCCAGCGGAATCTCTTCCCCGCGCTTCATCTCGTTTTTTACGATTTTTCCGTCTCTGCAGTAGTATCTGGCGTCACCGGAGAAAATGACCTGACTGTCGACGCCGTACCAGTACGCCTGATCGTATTCCGTGCTGTCGCAGGAAACCGGAAGCGGATCCCAACCATAATGGGGCTTATTGCCGCCGATCGAGCGCTTTCCGGAAACGGCGGCGTCGCTGAGGAGCACAAACTTATGACCGACCATACCGGGGACGTCCGGCGTCGGATCGTCCCACGTCGGATCGACGTGATAATAGCTGTTTCCGATCTTGACGACGTTCCAAGAATGATTCATGGGCGCGCTCACAACGCAATGGCATTCCACGCCCGCGCGGTTCATGAAATACATGAAGGCGTAGGTATAGCCCTGACAGACGCCGCTGCGCTTCATCAGGATGCCCGCGGTATTAAAAGCGTCGGAATTGACAGGCAGATTCTCCGTAAAGTCATATTCGCTGGTATACGCGATATAATCGTTGAGCACGAGCACCTTGTCCGTGTCGTCCGGCACGGCGGCAAGCATGGCGTCCACCTCGGCGACCTTGGCGTCCACCTTGTCGAAGTACTCGTTAATCTGACTGACGCTCATTCCTTCGGGATAGTGAATCACGATCTTGTCATAGTATCCCTTATTTGCGCCGATGGTGGTCCACTGGCAGTCAATGTCGATCCCGTTGCTGATGTAGGGAGAATAGTCGTTGAGCAGCTCCAGCTGGATATCCTCGTGGTACAGGCGGTGATCCAAAATGCTGACGCTGGACTTTCTCTCGCGCATCGCCGCGACCAGCTCCGCCTCGATTTGATCAAAGATCGCGATCTCGTTTGCCCAGTCTGCGGCGGGGTCCGCCGCAGTTGTCGTCAGTGCGGCTGCAGGCAGCAGCCCCATTACAAGCACGAGCGACAGGAGCAGCGACAGAATTCGCTGTTTCATCACGTTTCCTCCTCCAAATCCGTCTTAAAGTACAAACGTTTTCATGTATTGTATCATATTTTTGCAAATTATGCAACGTATCAGATCATGGTAATCAGCTCGTAGTCCGCGGTGCCTAAGCCGAGCTTTTCCGCCTGCTCGACGCCCGCCTCCCACTTGGTATCGGGGTGCAAGGTATGGAAGTGATCCGCGCCCTCCGCCGGGTGCAGCTCGCTCAGCAGGGAATCCGCGAGCGCGTGCTGCCGGTTGGCGGCGTCCGCGCATGCCTTGTCCAGCGCAACCGGATCGAAGGAGGCGAACATGCCCACGTCGGGAATGACGGGCGCGTCGTTGCTGCCGTAGCAGTCGCAGAACGGCGAAACGTCGATCAGCAGCGTGATATGGAAGCACGGGCGGTCCTTGCAGACCGCGTAAGCGTACTCCGCGACCTTGCGGGAAAGCAGCTCAAGCGCATCCATTTCCGCGGGGACCATCGCGCCGGTCGGGCAGACGCCCACGCACCGCCCGCAGCCGACGCAGCGCGCGTGGTCGATGACCGCGCAGCCGTCCTCAACGGTAACGCCGCCGTGCGCGCAGTTGTCCGCGCACACGCCGCACCCGACGCAGGTATCCTCCTGCACTTTCGGCTTTTCGCCGGCGTGCATTTCTTTCTTGCCCTCGAAGCTGCCGCTGCCCATGCCGAGGTTTTTCAGCGCGCCGCCGAAGCCCGTGCCCTCATGCCCCTTGAAATGCGTCAGGGAGACGACGATATCCGCGTCCATGATCGCTCTGCCG
>Ga0265301_10005572_pt1 | contig 12326 bp, 4 predicted proteins | sample AusTroGonzalo_MG_2_FD_193488 | JGI IMG/M metagenome (GOLD analysis project Ga0265301, IMG submission 193488) | Bovine rumen microbial communities from tropical cattle in Woodstock, Queensland, Australia - Gonzalo_04 | ecosystem: Host-associated > Mammals > Digestive system > Stomach > Rumen ...
TACTTCATCAGGATCGTCAGGATTATCCTTGAACTTTTCGTTAAGTTCTGGAATAGACTCTTGAAGAATAGTAAGCTCATTAAACACATCAACATTAGTAGCCGTCCAAGTCTTAAGGATATTAATCATGCCAACAAGCATATTTTTATAATCCAAAAGTGAGAGCTTTCCACCTTGAGTTTCAGGATCAGTATTGCAGTATACCTTATACTCATCCATTGTTTTAAAGAAATAAGGTTCAAAAACAACAGGCTCAGGTGTAGGTTCTTCTTCTTGAGGTTCCGTAGGTTCTGCGTAAATAGGTTCTGGAAGCTCATCAGACATTACGATTGTTTCTTTAAAACATTTTGCATGAAGAAAGTTACCGGCGAGATTGTGACGGATTTCATCTGCAATACGCTTATGACGCATTGCTACAACTTCAGCAGCTTTCTCGTCTGATTCTTCAATATCAGAACTCAGGTCACTCTTTGAAGAGTAAACAAATACTGTCTGAATCTTGTAAGCGTTAGTCTTAATTTCTATATCATTGATGTCTGTTTCTATACTAGCAACAGAATTCAAAAGATTGCTAGCGGCATGAGCAGCTGCTGCTTTCTCGTTCTCAAGGTCACTAGGAGACGGTTCTTCATCACCTGTCTCTGTAGGCTCTTCAGTAGTTGTAGTAGTTTCTTCTTCACCTTCTTCTGGAGGGAGATTGAAACCATTTTCAAACTGTGACCAAATAGCCAACGCAGGTGGAAACGGATTGTTCGGATCGCCATTATAGACATTTTCAGTTTCAGAGCTAGGAACATTAATACTTTCCCAGTACTCAATAGCTGCATCAGCATCTATACCAGCTTTGTTTTCTCTTTGGATATTCTGAAGAAGTTTCTTTAGCCAATCGAAGAATTCAAAGTATTCGTTGATCTTCTCAAATCTACCATTAATCCTTTCTTCTTTTTCTTTAAGGATATCTGATGTAATAGCCTTAGACGGACTATCTACTATTGAAATTTCCACAGCATTTCCAAGCTGCATCTTTTCAATGTCATCGCCACAGTCAAGTTGGGATCCGTATGGTTGAATTCCATTTTCAATCTTGAATGTAGTCATATCATTTTCAGGATGTTCAGGATCACGCTTATTAAACTTTGCGATCAGGTATTGCATAACATTATTATGCAATGCTTTACAATTTTCTCTGATAACAAAATTAATAAAGATAGCATCATCTTCACGTAGATAATTCTCTATCCTGAAGAGTTCAGGCTGATTATTGTCTAGGGGCAACATAAGCTTTGTAATCTCCATTGTGCAATTTAGCTTAGCGTAATCATCTAGATTCGCATTTTGGAAGTCCTGTATACTGTTAAGAATACTTATAAAGGATGAAGAAGTCGATTTGAACTTGTAGAAGTTCTTAATATCATCTTCTAGGCTATTATTAAGAATTTCTCTGAGAGTCTTTTCTTCATAAGAGCCAAAGAAGAGACCATTAGTAATTCCTCCGCTCGGAAATGCTGTTGCAGTAACTTTCCCAAGCTCAGGTTCTTCAGCCTTTGTTTCCCTAATATCAATAGACGAATCGTCTTTAAATTTTTCTATACGCTCAAGCATACACTTGAATTCATAGCTTGTAAAAGGCTTTTTATCAGCAGCAGTTACGTCATCGACAAATGCCGAATATTCATATAGCACAGTTGACAAATCCCTTCTGACTTCCGTCTCAAGGTATGCCAACTTAAGTTCCATGATTCGTGACATATCGATCTCCTTTTTCATCATAGAGTTCCTGACTTTTTTCTCTGGGTTATTTAAGAAAAAAAAAATAAAAAGAAAGAAAAATCTCAATTTTGGAATAGTGGAACTCCATAATGAAATTTTTATAGGAGCTTACTATGAAGTTAGGCGTACTTAAGAATTTGGTAACCTCTTTCAAGAATCTTGCAAAGGACGTGGTCACTGAAGACCTTTTCCCAAATGCAAGCAAATTGTCTAAGGATACCAAAGAGTTCTTTACAAGTGGTGGTCTTGGTGACGAAAGTGCTCTCAAGTCTACGCTTTCTGGACTCATGTCTGACGTCAAAGCAGTTTCGGCAGACTATAAATCAGCTCTATCTGATCTTAAGCAAGGTAATTTTTATAATCCTAAACAGGGTGAAGACCTGTTTGGGGAAGATGAAGGCGATGCCGAGCTTAAGAGTGCAATGGACGACTTTAACCTCGATGATAGTTTCGATGCTAAAGACGCTGGCGGTGGAGACGATGGATTTGACTTTGGCAAGATGGGTGATGTTGCAGAAGATGCTGCTATCACTGGTGCTAATATCATTGCCAAGAATGAAGCTAGAAATACCTCTGTTATTGCTGGTGCAGTAAGTGAAGGTTCTCTTAGAACTTCTTCAGCTGTTGCTAAGTCCGCAGAGATTAATTATAATGCTCTTGCTGCTTTGGATAGCAGACTTCAGGGTATTGCTGAAGCCCAGAGCAATTATTTTGCTTCTTCTCTTGAACTGCTTGGACAGATTAAGGAAATTACTAAGAATACCGCAGAAATGCAGGCTGCCCAGAATACCAACTGGTCACCGCAGATGATCGAACAGATCTTTGAAGACGGTAAGTTTAATGTAAGAGCATATGCAAAGCAGCTTGACGCTGTTATGAATAACGCCCTTCAGGACAAGATGGGTGGTATCCAAGACTACATCAAGTTCATGACTCCGAAGAATGTGACTCGTATGTTGCTTTCTTCAGCCATTGAGAATATTCCCATTGTCAAGAAACTTAAGAATCTTGATGAGAATATGGGCAATATGATGGAACTCTTCTTCCATTCAATGGCGAATGTGAAGGGAGATTCCAAACTTGCACAGCTTGTTAGAGCTCTTGGTGTAAAGTCTAACCGTGTATCTGGACAGGTCGAAGCCAGCGGTTACAATCGTGGAAAGATCGACTGGGACGGCGAAAGTAAGAGAGCTCTTACTTTCGTGATTCCGGAACTCTTGACGGATATTAAACAGCTTTTGGCTAAGTCTTCGGATAAGTTCGGTGCTATGTCTCCGGACGAGCTTAACAAGGCTCTGGCTAAGGGACGTCAGTCATTTGACTATAATAAGGGTAAGTTCCGTACAAATACCTCTATTGAACTTGAAGTCAGAAAGAATGAGACAAGAGATATTCCTAGCTATATTGAAATAGCAAGCTCTGTTGTCGAAACAATGATGGCTACTAATCCTGTCTTCAAGGCAAAAGTCCTTGAAGATGGCGATGATGGAAAGGCTCTTATTATTGTTTCTATGGCTAAGCGTATTGCTGATGCTGTTAACAATAAGGGATTTAAGTTTACTCAAGGTACTGCACATGGTGATGATATTCTTGTTATCGCTGCTGAAGTTGCAGGAAAGAGCGATGCTAACAGAGAAAAGCTCATTCTGGAAGCTGCCAGAAGTACTGGACAGAGCATTCTTCATAAGAATGATATAAGTGTACAACTTGACCTTGCTGCTAGAACAAGAGATGCAAAGAAAGGTAAGAGAGTCGCTAATGAAGATGACATCCGTGCTGCAGTTGCGGATATGCAACTTCAGGAAGGCATCAAACGTGCTACTGTTGAAAAGGTTCTTGAAGGTATAAAGGAAGAAAAGAAGAAAGGCATTTTCAGAGCCGATTATAAGAAGGTTATTGAAAAGGCTATCTTCGCAGATCCGGAAGCTAGAAGATGGTATCAGAAATACACATCTGATCTTACTGGTGACAGAGCAGAAGAAGCTCTGTTGAGTGGTGATGCCAAGAAAGCTGCTGACAGTATTCGTACTGGTCGTAAGATACCTGTAAAGCAAGCAAGACTTTATGATGTTAGCACAGGCGATGACCTTTCCGATATGGGTATGCGTGCTGCTAGCCGTCTTCCTCAGATCCTTGTTGATGAAGGTTCTAAGCTTGAAAAACAAGCTGGGAACATGGTTAAAGGCTTCAAGGTCGGTGAAGGTTATTCCACACAAAAGGTTTCTAAGAATTTTCTTAGAAAGGTCATTGATGCCCAAGATGATACTTCTTGGCGTAAAATTGTTGCAGAAAAGTTTGGCGACAAGAATATCTTTAATGTCTTTGATGATAAGGATCCCAAGACAGGAAAGAAGATTAAGAGACGCAAGACCAAGGTCGAATGGTTTTATGATGAAGGCTATGACAATGGTCTTATCGATATAATCTCTTATAGATCTCCGTTCGCAGCTGCTATTCTTAAGACCGTTATCAACGGAGGATGGACTAGCCAGTCCCTTAAGGATTCTAAAGATCAGACTGTTAACGTTCGTACCGCTAGAACGTTTATTAACTCTGCTTCTGAAGATGATAAACAGGTCATTGAGAATTTCCTCAATGATACCGGAATTAGTCTCTCCGAATATGGTGCTGCTAATGCCGTCTTGAGATCCGCAAGAGAAATCTATAAGGAATTCTATGGCGGTCTTACAGATGTTTACTTTAGTAAGGGTAAGCTTTCTAAGGATGCGTCTGTCAGTGAACATGCTAAGGCAACTATTGAACGTGTTAAGGATATCTTCGGAGAATTCCTTGACAGAGCTGCAGAAACTAGAGATAGGATTGCAGATCGTGCCGAGGATGCCGTTATTTATGATAATCCGGAAGTCATCGGTGAACGTAATGGCCTTAATAGGTACGGCAAGACTAGAAAGAAAGTAGATAAACGTAAGCTTGCACAGCTTGATAGACTTAGAGCACAGGACGAACAGAACGGCACAAACCTTATGGGTGATGTTCTTAGTGCTGACGAAGACAGAGCCGCTAGAGCCGAAGCTGCTAAGAAGGAACTTGCAGCTGATAAGAAGGCATCTGTTATTGCCGCTATTGAAGAAAAGAAAGCTGAGATTGAAAGTAAGTCTAAGTTTGCTGAAATTTCTGTAAAGGAAAATCGTACTATTAAGGAAGAAGGTATTTACGCAAGAGCAAAGTATATCTTGGATGCTCTGAATAGTGAATATCCTAAGACACTGAAATCTCCTGAAGAATTTGCTAGATGGTTTAAAGGCGTTAAGGCTGAAGGCGAAAGAAAATACTCTAACGCTACTGATCCTAAAGCCATAGAAAAGAATGCGAAAGACGCTAGAAAGAATAAAAGAGACCTTGAACATGCTATTGGCATGAAATTTGCTAAGGGCGGTTACACTGGTCCGGGCGGTAAATACGATCTGGCTGGTGTTGTTCATGCTGGCGAATACGTTGTTCCTAAAGAGATCGTGGAATCACCTAAGGGTGCTAACATGGTCAATAAGCTCGAAGGTATGCGTCTTAGAGGCTATGCCCGTGGTGGTATTGTAGACTCTTATCACAATAAGGGTGACAATAACCGCATTGCTGAAAAGTGGATTATTGATGCTAAATTCAAAGGCAACATTGATCCTATGGAAGCTAACCGCATTAAGGGTATTCTTCTTATGCTTGCCGATGAAAATCCGGTAAGATTTAGAGAAGCCTTTGCCAATGCACATGGTGAAATTCCCGAATTTGCTAGACGTCTTATTGAAGGAACTGCTGATTTCTCTGAATACGCTGATGACAAAAATGTTCCGAAGGGTATTAGAGGAAAGCTCAAGGCTGCAGGGAGAAAGTTAGACTACGCAAATCTTAGAGGAAGACTTGCTATGTCTGGCATTAGAAGTCAGGCAGAACATGCTCTCTGGGGTGAAAGCGATAATACTACACAACGTTGGCGTGAATTCATTAGCCGAAATGGAAGTGGAATTACTAAGGGCGGTGCTCTTGGTTTGTTAGGTTCCGCTTTCCTTCCTGTGCCAGGTGGTGCTCTTGGTGGTGCTGTAGCAGGCTCTGCTATCGGTATCGTCATGAAGAACGATACACTCAGACAGGTTCTTTTTGGACGTAAGGATAAAGATGGTAAGCGTACTGATCTTGGTGCTTTTGGTACTATTACAAAGGGTATCTTTGGTGCAATGTTCGGTAAGAAAGCTGCCGATGCTTATGAAAAGAAAGGTCTTGAATTTGTTAACGATCCTGTAAAGTTCTTGTTCCCCAATGCTCAAACCGCTGTTGCTACTGGCGGCTTTGGTCTCCTCGGTGCTATGATTGGTGGCCCGATGGGAGCCATTGCAGGTGCAGCTCTCGGTAATGTCGGAGCTAGAAAGGGTGGAGTTATTGATAGAATTTGGGTAGGCAAGCGATATGGTAATATGTATCGTGGTGGTCTCAAACATATTCTTCAAGGTTTGGGTACTATCGGTGCTTTCCAAGTCAATAAATTCCTTTATGGACAAGACTATGATGATAGAAGCTATTATAGTAGAAGAGTCATTGGTGAAAGAGACATGGCTGCCCAAGATCTGTATTACACTAATACAGATGGTGAAAGACGTAATCTTGGCCAAGTAGGTAAGGACTCTACTACAAAGCAATATAACAACATTAGAAATCAGCTTTATAAGAATTACAGAGCCCAAGGTATGACTTCTACGGAGGCATACAAGGCGATTAAGGAAAAATTTGAGAATGTAAACCAGAAACAGGCTGTTTATGCCAAAGAAAAGGACTATAATAAAGTCCGTAAACAGATGTATAAGAACCTTGCTCTCTCTGCAGGTCTTGGTTGGGGTGGCTATCAGCTCGGTCATTTGCTTGGCGGTGCTCTCCCAATTCCATTCATGGATACCATTGGTGGTCTTACTGGTGCTGCATTAGGTCTTGGTTACTCTGCAAAGGGCGGTATCAAGAATAACCTTATGCGTGCTGGTGGTCTTGCTACTGGTTTGATGGGCAGTAGTGCATTTGGCGATCTTCTTGGCTTTGGCGGTATTACTCCTATGCTTATAGGCGGTGCTCTTGGACTTGGGTTCAATAGACAGCTTATGCATGGTTGGAAGAATATCGGTAAAGGTATTGGTAAGGGAGTCGGAGCACTCGCAGGAAACAAATGGGGAAGAGTGGCTCTTGGTGCTGGTGGTCTAGGTGCTTTGTATGGTACTGGTGCTATGGACGGTCTGCTTAACCTGATTACTGGCATTGACCCCGTTTCAGCACTTACAGTTGCTGGCTTAGGTACTCTTGGTGTAGGTGCAGGTAAGGCTCTTGGCGGTTGGATCGGTAAGAAACTCGGTCCCAAGAGTTTCTGGAATAGAAAGGCTACTACAGGAAATATTATTAAAGGTATTGGTAAGCTTGGTGCATGGGGCGTCAGAACCGTTAGTACCATTGCAAAACTTGTGTCTCGTGTCCCTTGGGAAATGATTAAACAAGTTTTCATTAGATGGTCTGGTGACCCTCAGCTCTTGAGTGCTCAAAAACTTGCTGATGCTATTCATAATGATCCTAATGCTTCTACGACAGATAAGCTTATTGCCTTGTTGCATACCGATGTTACCCAGATTATCGGTCAACAGCGTATGCAGTCTCAGGAAATTGAACAGACTAGAGACGCAGTTACCAAGGTTGAAAAGGCTACTAAAGAAGTAAAGAAAGAAATTAAAGAAAGCGATGATGATATCGATACTAAGGATATGCTTCCGCTTCTCGCTACTCCGGCAGGACTTAGTATTCTTTCCAAGTTAGGAAAGTTTGGTAAGTTCCTCGGAAAGGTCGGCGGAATTGCTGGTGTTGGTTACGCAGCTTATCAAGGCGTAACTGGCATTATGGATCACTCTAAGGCTGAAACAACTGAAGAAAAGTTGGAAGCTGATAGTAAGATTCATGATGCTGGTATCTTCGGTATTCAGTCATACGGTATTTCCAAGGCTCTTGGAGGTGTCGGTGGTTCTCTCGAAGAACTTGTACATAAATACAAGATGGCTAAGAGAACAGCTGAAGAAGTTGCTGCTGGATCTAAGGGTGCTGCCAATGCCGCTCGTGAAGTTAGGAAAATGGGTAAACTTGCTGCTCTGGCTAGATGGATGAGCGAAATCAAGAAGGGTCCGAAATCAAAGGCTGTTATTGAATTCGTTAGAACCGTCTTCAAGTCTAGACCTGCGAAGTTGCTTAGAAAAGTTCCTAAACTTGGTGCGTTGATTTCTGCTATAAGCCTTATTCTTACAGGTACTGATGCTGCCTATGCAGAGACTAAGGAATCTAAGCGTAAGGCAATTATACAACTCGTTACGGATTCTTCTGAAATTCTTATCGAAGTGATATTGCTTGGTCTTAATGCCATTCCTGTCGTTGGTAACGTCCTGTACTTGATCTTTACGATTATTGATTTCTTGGTAGGATTACTTGGAAGAAAGTCTATTGTTGCAATGATTGCTGAATGGATTGGCGGTGCTATCGGTCCGGCTGTAGCAAACCTGTTTGTTCCTGAAGAAGGTGATGAACGAGGTGTTGATATAGACGCTTCAGACTTCTTGAAGCGAGCTGGTCTTGATGATATCTCTTCTCCTAATCATGCAAAAGCTAAATTCCTTGATATTGCTACAGATCCTAAGAAATGGAAAAGAGCAACTAGCGAAGCTGAAAGGAGTGATGAATTCCATAGAATTCTAGATAGATATCTTGAAGCTGATGCAGAAGCAAAACAAGCACGTCTTGATGATGATCTTGATAACGAAGCATATAGAGCAGCATATACTAAGGCAATGAAGGAATTTATCGAGAACCAAGAAGCTACAAATGTTTTGCTCGGTGATATTAAGAAGAAGATTGGCGGTAGCAAACCTGAACAAAGACTGGAAAATCTTAAGAAACCTGAGAATTACCAGCTTGTTCTTGACTATGTCAAATCACATAATATCACTGAGCCAGCAGATATCGCTAAGGTTCTGCATAGGATAGGGGCTATTGGTGGCAGCGGTAAGTGTGCTAGGGGCGTATCTATGATACGATCTCTGATGAACAGAGAACCTAAGTATGTTGGACTTGCTGGCTATGCCAGAGCAATCAGTAACGTTCCCGGTATGCATGAATCAAAGTGGTTCAAAATTGGTGACGTTAATGGTAAAAATCGAGGAAAAGCTGCTTCTTTCATGGACAGGATGACTCAGTACATGTCTCCTGGTGACTTCTATGTCATGGACTACCAAAGACTTCAGCCTAATGACGATGGTACTTTTGATCCTTCAAAGGTAGCATATGGCCATACCGCTATGAAGCTTAAAGAAGGTGACTATGAAGGCTCATGGATAAGTGACCACTACCAAGACTACTTCGGTTCTGATAAAAGACGTAAAGAAGGTAAGCCTCAGCTTCCTGATAGAACTAATAAAGATACTCTTATTAAATTCTTTACTAAACACGATTTGGGATTGGATGCTCAAAGTAATGAAACATTTAAGCCGATTCTTGATCCTAAGAATTACAATCCCAATACCGGCTTATTGAATGTGGCCGGTGCTAATAAGGTTTATGGCTCAAGTGAGCCGAATAGCAGTAGTGGCACTGCTGGTGGTAATGTTGAAGGAAGTGGTGACGCTCCTCTCGGCTTAGGCGTATTACCGTCTGCGACACTTAGACGCAAGGATCCTAACATAACCATGACGTATGACCCTGCTGTTGCTGGTGCAGTGAGAACTGTAAGTGAAGGTATTGATAAGCTTTCAAGCTCTCTCGGACAATTGTTCCCTGATGAGATGTTGATTAACGCTATGTCAATTTCTTCCTATCAGAACGCTCTGTTCCCAATATAAATATTAATCCTACAACTGAAGTTGTAGGATTTTTATAAAAATAAACCCTGATACATGGGAGTATCAGGGTTTTTGAACAGCATTACTTATTCAAGGCGGTCTTCAAAGCCTTTGCAGCCGTGAAGGACGGAACCTTCATTTCCGGCACCTGAAGCTTTGCACCCGTCTTCGGATTCATGCCTTCGTGAGCCTTGCGGACGTAGGACTTGAGCGTACCAAGGTTGTTGATACGGACTGCAGAACCACCCTTGAGGGCAGTATGGACTTCATCCACGAAAGACTTGATGACATTTTCAGCCTTTTCAATGGTGATGCTGTTCTTTTCGGCAACTTTCTTTGCCAGATCGATCGATGTAGTGAGCATATTATTACTCCGGTTAGATTGTTAAGTGAGTTTCCTCATTAGAATGTTCCCAAATTATCCATATTCTTCTCTCAAAAACTTTTCAATGAAAGGAGATTCCTATGAAAACTGAAATAGAAATGGAAATTGATGGGATCCTTGATGCTGATTACTCAGCACAGGAGAATCTAATATTTAGTTCATCGGAACCCATGAAATTTGTCAATGAAGACTACTTGGATGGAATCTTTAACGATTTCTATGCAGACGATATTCCCGCCGCTACTGGTGGACAGAGTCCTGAAGTAGCTTCTGCTGTCCAACAGGCTATGGCTGACCAAGGTGGTGGAGCTGTTCAAGATCCTGACTCTATGGATTTCGGTGGTGACCTCGGTGGCGGCATGGACGCTATGGGCGGCGGAATGGGTGATATGGGCATGGGTGGTGGCGGTGGCTACCAAGACCAGAATGCCGCTAAACCCGCAAGACCTCTTCCTGATGAAGAACCTAAAGATGTCGAAAAGAAGCTCGCTATTATTAGAAAGTATAGAAGGCTTCTTGAGATATTGGATAAGATCAAACTCATCATCGAAAATGGGATGAACAAGGTCTTCTCTACCTATGGTCGTGACCTTCTTTCTAAACTGTCTGTGGAAATTTCTACTACAACAGACCAAATCAATTACGTTCTTGGTGCTTCTTTTGACAACAAGGAAATCGGAGCTACTGAGGAAGAATATAATAGCCTTGAAAACAAATCCAAGGTTATTGCCCAGACTGTTCAATCTCTTATTAATGCCGAGCTGAACAAGAAGCGAGACAAGAATAAAAATAAGAAGAAAACAGACAAGGAAAAATTAGAAGAAGAGAAGGAAGAGCCCAAGGAAGAGAAGCTTGAAGAAGAAAAGGAAGGTAAAGAAGATGAATCTGAATCTCCCTCAGTCTGATAAGCTCGGAGAGTTTAAAGGACTCGTTGAGTGCTACGAAAACGGCAAATTGAAATGGGCTAGAGAGAACAAGATTACCTCTATTGGTCGTCTTGCTCTCATGTCTACTATTGTTAGAACAACCTTTAACGCTCCAGAAAACCAGAACTGGCTGAATATGCAGGGCTGGCGATTTGAAGATGGAACTTCAAGGATTGCCGAAAGCCGTCCGGCTAGTGTCTGTGCATTTGCTGTTGGAAACGGCGGAGCCTTGAATGACATTGGTATTCCTACTGCTTCCAAGTTCACTGATAGAGGTCTTAACAATATTCTTCCATTTGGTAAGCGTACTACTATTACTAGCGAAGGATTTATTGGTAAGCGTTCTGATTACATTGACATTTACGGTAAGGTCTACGGAGAATCTGAAGAAGATACTTGGGATACCGATAGTCTTATAGAGAAGAAATTGTACTACATTAATAATGTACTTGATGGTGATAATGATGTAGGTATTTCTGAATTTAGTACTAAGGAATATATCTTCTTTAAGAAGGCTGCACAAATTCACAGACCATCATTCTTTGATATGTCTTCCTCGTCTGTCGCAAAGAATGTTCAGCTAACCAGATTTGTTAAGGGAAATAATTCCTCATTTAATAAAGTCTACTGCACGGTTGCAAGACTTGAGCTGGTAGTTAAAGGTTCTGAACTTCTCAATGCCCAGAGTGATGGAAATGATAAGAATGTGAACATTAATGAGCTATCCCTTTATCTGCTCACTCCTCATGGCAACGAGCTTGAAAATAAGATGTTTACGTCTTATATTCCTGAGCCTGAAGATGAACAGAAGCCTTATAGTGTTACTGAAGACAAGTTCTTCTTGCCTATTCAATTCTCAAGAGTAACATTCCCATCAGAAGTCTTTAACAGCATTGATAAGACTATCACATTCGTGTATAGTATCTTTGTCTAGGAGAAATTATGCAAGATAGATTTACAAAATTCGATGGCGTTGTCACAGCCAGAAATGCCGAGACTGGAGATATTATTTTTAATAAGCTCCACAACACAATCGTCATTAATGGCTGCCTCAAGGCTTTGTCTTCTTTGTCAAAGAGCAATAGCGAATCAGATTATTTCTATATGCTTAAGCGAGACGAATCAAATCCTCAGCCTGAATTTGTTGACAAGATCGGCAACGGAGCTGACTCTTTTGGCATTACTCGCTATAATTTCTCTTACATGACTAAGATTCCTCAAGGCGAATTGATCCGTACAGTTCCCAAGAATGAAGAAGCATCTGATACTCCCTACACTGAAAACGAAGGTATCCTCTATACTCCGTCACAGCTGAGGGAAGATACTAGCAGATTCAATGTCGAGAACTTCAACGGTATCACCTATAAGTCAGAAGATATTGATGAC
>Ga0265301_10005573_pt1 | contig 12323 bp, 12 predicted proteins | sample AusTroGonzalo_MG_2_FD_193488 | JGI IMG/M metagenome (GOLD analysis project Ga0265301, IMG submission 193488) | Bovine rumen microbial communities from tropical cattle in Woodstock, Queensland, Australia - Gonzalo_04 | ecosystem: Host-associated > Mammals > Digestive system > Stomach > Rumen ...
CTCGCGGTGGATGTGGAAGAAAAGCAGTATTCCGTCGGAAAGATCCCCGGCGGTTTCATCAAGCGTGAAGGCCGCCCTTCGGAGAAAGCGACCCTCACCTGCCGCCTGATCGACCGTCCCCTTCGCCCCCTGTTTGAAAAGGGCATGCGGAACGATGTTCAGGTTGTTGTCACAATCCTGAGCGTTGAACAGGACGTTCCCCCGGAAATCCCGGCCATGATCGGCTCCTCGATCGCCCTGGCTGTCAGCGATATTCCGTGGAATGGCCCCACCGGCGCCGTGCTGGTCGGCCGGGTGGACGGTAAGTTCATCATCTGCCCTGATGAAGAACAGCGCGCGAAGAGCGATCTGAGCCTGTATGTTGCCGGCACGGAAGAAGCCATCATGATGGTTGAAGCCGGTGCAAAGGAACTGTCCGAAGAAACCATGCTGGACGCGATCCTCTTCGGTCATGAAGAGATCAAGAAGCTTGTCGCGTTCCAGAAGCAGATTGTTGCCGAGATCGGCAAGGAAAAGAAAGTTGTTCCGCTGATCACCACCGGGGATGACATCAAAGCTGCCGTCCGTGAGTTCGCGTACGACAAGTGTGTCTGGACCTTTGAGACTTTTGACCGGAAAGAACGGCAGGAGCGCGAGGCGCAGACCAAGGAAGAAACCCTGGCTGCCCTGTCCGGCTGGTACCCGGAGCGCGAAAGCGAGATAGCTGACGCGCTGTACTACCTGAACAAGGAAGTCATGCGTGCAAAGATCCTGAACGAGGGCATTCGCCCCGACGGCCGCAAGGTCACCGAAATCCGCCCCATCTGGTGCGATGTCGGCGTTCTTCCCAGGACCCACGGCAGCGCCATCTTCACCCGCGGGCAGACTCAGGCCCTGACTGTGACTACCCTGGGCACCGTGAGCGAAGGTCAGACGCTGGACGGCCTCAGCAATGAGGACTTCAAGCGCTATATCCATCACTACAATATGCCGCCGTACGCCACCGGTGAAGCCGGCCGCCTCAAGAGCCCCGGCCGCCGCGAGATCGGCCACGGCGCGCTGGCGGAGCGCGCGTTGCTCCCCGTGATCCCCGATGAGGAAGAGTTCCCCTATGCGCTGCGCCTTGTGAGCGAAATTCTTTCCTCCAACGGATCCTCCTCCATGGCTTCCGTCTGCGGCTCCACGCTGAGCCTGATGGACGCCGGCGTGCCGATTCATGCTCCTGTTGCCGGTGTGGCAATGGGTCTGATCACGGATAAGGAAAGCGGCAAGCTTGCCGTGCTGACCGATATCCAGGGTCTGGAAGACTTCCTGGGAGACATGGACTTTAAGGTTGCCGGTTCCATGAACGGCATCACGGCTCTGCAGATGGATATCAAAATTGCCGGCATTAACCGGGCGATCCTGCAGCAGGCGCTGCGTCAGGCGCTGGAAGGCCGCCTCCATATCCTGAAGATCATGCTGGATACGCTTGGACAGCCGCGTGAGGAACTGAGTCCCTACGCACCCAAGATCATCCGCTTCTCCATCAATCCCGAGAAGATCCGCGAAGTCATCGGTCCCGGCGGGAAGATGATCAACAAGATCATCGCGGAAACCGGCGTCAAGATCGATATAGAGGATGACGGCAGCGTCTTTATCTCCACACCCGATCAGGAAGCAGCGGAGAAAGCCCGTCACATCATCGAAGGCATCGCGAAGGATATCGAAGTCGGTGACATTTTCACCGGCAAAGTGGTCCGGATCATGAACTTCGGTGCCTTTGTGGAACTCGCTCCCGGAAAGGATGGTATGATCCATATCTCCAAACTGGACAACAAACGGGTCGAAAAGGTTGAAGACGTGGTCAGCATCGGTGACGAGCTTGAAGTGAAAGTCAACGAGATCGATGCGCAGGGACGGATTAACCTGATCCGTAACGATATCGTATACTCCGCACCGGATTTTTCCCGTCGCGAAGGCGGCAGCCGCCGTCCGCCCCGCCGCAGCGGCAGCAATGACTGATTGATCTTTTGCCTCCGGAACGGCGATTTCGTCCGGAGGTATTCCCTTTTTGGAGAGATGATTCATGAATGAGCGTATCGTCTGTCTGGATATCGGCGATGTCCGGATCGGCGTAGCCGTATCCGATCCGACTGAGTCCATTGCCGCTCCGGTTGAAGTCATCCGGAGAGTCGGCTGGGGGCCTGATGTAAAAAAGATCAGGGAAATCTGCGACCGCTTTGAAACGAACAGGATCCTTTCCGGTCTGCCGCTGAATATGGACGGTTCGGAAGGATTTCAGGCCGCCAAGGTTCGGGATTTCTGCCGTCAGCTGGAGGCCGCCGGCCTGAACGTGGTCTTTCAGGATGAACGGCTTTCCACCGTTTCTGCGGAAGAAGCGCTGCTGGAAGGCGGTATGTCGAGACAGAACAGAAAACAGATTGTGGATAAGGTTGCCGCGTCCGTGATCCTGCAGCAATGGCTCGATTCCGGTCGCTGATGGCCCGCTTTGAAAAACATAGAAAAACATAGGAGGAGAAACCCATGTCTGATGAACTCAACAGAAACAGCGAAACAAATGAACCGGAAGAAGAACTGAACGCACTGGAGGAAGGCGACATCATCGAGATGATCGATGATAACGGGGAAACCGTGCCCTTCATTTTTGTGGACGCCCTGGAATACGAAGGGGATGTGTATCTTGCCCTGGCCGAACCGGAAGAGGAGGATGCCGTATTCTTCCTGAAGATCGAAGAGGATGAGGACGGAAGCGATGTCTATACCGCCCCCGACGAAGCGCTTGAGGATGCTCTTTTTGAGCAGTTTATGAAGCAGCGCGAAGAAGATGAGTGATTAATAGCTGTTGCTCAGAGTATATTCAAAAGTCCGGTACCCGTATCAGGGTTCCGGACTTTTGCCTGTATTGACAAGCTCTTCAAAGTCTTCTTTTCGCCGTCCGTATTTGTATCGGTTCTTGTCTTCATACATCGCCCAGTCCGCCTGCGTCATGAAACTGTCGATATTGTCCCCTTCTGCAGGGACCGCCGCGTAAACGCCGAGGCTGGCGCTGATATCGCACAGCCAGGGCTCTTCCTCATTGATTCGTTTCAGTTCTTCGTTTACCAGAGGAATGATGTCTTCCGCTTCACGCTGTGAATCGGCTATGCCGTAGGCCAGGAATTCATCACCGCTGATATGGACCGGGATCATCCCCTGCCGGGAAACGATCTGAAGCGCCTTCCCCATCCGGCAGATCGCTTCATCGCCGGCAAGATGGCCGAAACGGTCGTTGATATCCTTCATGTGGTTCATATCGCCGCTGAGCAGGACAAAAACTTTTCCCTCTTCCCTTGCCTGCTGCAGCATCGCGGGGGCAAGCTGCATATAGCCTCTGCGGTTCAGCAGACCCGTCATGATATCATGGTTGGCCATTCGCTCGATGGTAGACGCCGATCTTTTGATATTCATCTGCAGATACAGGCTCATCAAAGTGCCGTTCAGCAGCATCAGAACGGGATAAAGCGCCGATCCGGTGCCGTTTCCGAGGTCCATGGTCACATAGCCGAAACTTCTGTCCCGGTAATATAGCGGGCAGAAAACCAGGCAAGCCGGGTTCTTGCGAATATCCTGAAGCGACGGCGTCAGGTCAAAGATCGGGAAAGTCATTGGTTCATATTCTTTTCCGTTCCGGCTGCCGTAAAGAAGCAGCATCTGATCCGGATAGGTCTGATATTCAGAAGAACGGGACACTTCCCGGCAGATTGCCGGATCGACACACAGATACAGTTCCCTGATTCCCCATCCCTGAATAAAATCATGGATCTTTTCCCGTGCTTCTTCTTCGTCCCCGACACCCGCCATCATCCCGGAAAACATGCTGACATGCGTCAGGATGGTTTCCATATTCCATCGTTCCGTTCCGAGCGCGCGAAGTTTATCATTGATGTGTTCGTTACTCTGCACACAGCCGCATGTATCCCCGAAAATCGGAATTGTGGAAAGGGTCACTGTCTTTTCCGTAGGGACCGTTCCGTCAATCCAACTGTCCAGAATGTCGATTGCTTTCCTGGCTGACCGGTCAATCGGTCTGCAGATCGTTGTCAGTCCGCGCATAACGGACTCACGAAGGGCGTCAAACCCGGTAACCGCAATATCCTGCGGCACACGTATTCCTGTTTCATTAAAGCATTCGATCATGCTGAGCGCCATGTCATCGTTTCCGCACATCACGGCATCCGGCAGTTCCCCGCCCATCGCGATAATCTGCTCCGCGGCGCGGCGCCCGCCGACGCGGGTCCATTCGCCGTCAAAAATCAGATCGTCACTCAGCAAAAGACCGTGTTTCCTCATTGTGCTGCGGCATGCTTCCAGACGGTCGGTTGCAACATTGGAGTCCAGCGGTCCGCTGACAAAGGCGATTCTTCGTGCACCGTGTTCGGTGATCAGGTGTTCTGTCATTTCCTCAACGCTGATCTTATCGTCAAAAAGGATTGTCACAGCCCCTTCCTGAACAACGTCGACCGATACATGAGGTTTTCCCTTCAGAGGTTTCAGCACATCGAACACCTTGTTCAGGGCTGTATCGTTCCCCATTGTCGCGGGCAGGGAGATAATTCCGTCGAAGTCAGAAAGGTTCACAAGATCATATATTTTGCTTTCACCGGCCTCGCTGGTGGAAACGGCAACATTCATATGCCCCTGACTGTTGAAAATGCAGATATCGATATCATACTTCGAACCGGCAGATGCGAGCCCGGCGGCAAAATCCTGCTGATATTCCCTGTCAATGCTTGCCATCAGTACAGCAATCCGTTTGCGGCCCACAGTCTGCACCTCTTTCCGTCCCGATGATTCTCTATCCTGTTATGATCATCTTATCATTCCTTCTCAGGCATGGCAAGCATAAAGATCGGGAGCGGATTGTTGTCCGCTCCCGGCCGGATTCGGCTGCACCCGCAGAATCGGAATCCGTTTTCAGTTACCCAGAATTCGTTTCAGGAACTCTCTTGTGCGAAGGCTCTGCGGATTGGTAAAGATCACCGACGGATCTCCCTCTTCTTCGATAACGCCGTCCGCCATATACACAACGTGTGAGCTGACATCCCGGGCAAAAGCCATCTCATGAGTCACAACAAGCATGGTCATCTTATCCTTTGCCAGGGATTTCATGACATCCAGCACCTCGCCGACCATTTCCGGGTCAAGCGCTGAAGTAGGTTCATCGAAAAGCAGTACTTCCGGTTCCATTGACAACGCCCGGGCAATGGCCACACGCTGTTTCTGCCCGCCGGAAATCTGATCCGGCCGCGCGTTGATATAAGGCGCCATCCCGACTTTATTCAGATAATACAGGGCTTTGTTCCTGGCGTCTTCCTTCGGTGTCTTCAGCACCTTCTGCTGACCGATCATACAGTTGGCCAGTACACTCATATTGCTGAACAGGTTAAAACTCTGAAAGACCATGCCCACCTTGGCCCGGTAGGACGATTGATTGATCTTTCCCTTTGTCACATCCTGACCGTGAAAAAGAATTTCACCGGTCGTCAGCGTTTCCAGAAGATTGATGCAGCGCAGCAGTGTCGACTTTCCGCTTCCGCTGGCTCCGATAATAGAGGTCACATCCCCCTTGTTAACCGTAAAATCGATATCCTTCAGAACTGCGTGGGAGCCAAACGCTTTGGAGAGATGCCTGATTTCCAGAATATGATCGCTCATTTTTTCTCTCCTTTGAATTCCTTGCTCGCCTCGTCAAACGGAGATCCTTCATCGCTTGGATAGCTGTAGGTTCCCGCTGTCAGCACAAGCTGGTCCGTATTCACCAGTTCATAATCCGGTTTGCCTGCCAGTTTCTTTTCAAGCTTACGAAGGAGGAAAGAGGCAAGCAGCGTCAGGCACAGATAGCCGATCATTTCCATGAAAGCGGAGGGGAAATACTTGAAAACCGCGCCGGATACCATCTTATGAACCGCGAAGAAGTCGGAAAAGCCGATAATGAACATCACGGAAGTATCTTTGACATTAATGATATAGTTGTTTCCGATCTGCGGCATGATATTGCGCAGCGTCTGCGGCAGGATCACATAGAGCATGGTCTGCCAGTGATTCATGCCGATCGCCTTGGCCCCTTCAAACTGGCCCGGATCAATGCTCATGATGCCGCCGCGCACGGATTCGGCCATATAGGCGCCCGTATTTACGGAAACAACAATGATGCTGACGGTCCAGATATCCTTGAAGGAAACGCCGAAGAAATACGGCAGGCCGTAAAAGATGAATACAGCCTGCAGGATCATCGGCGTGCCGCGGAATACTTCCACATAGGCACGGATAACAATCCTGACAATCTTCAGGAGCACCCGTTTGATGATGTTTTCATTGGGTCCGCAGGGAATTGTCTGCAGAATACCGCAGAAGAAGCCGATAACGCAGCCGATCAGCGTAGAAACAGTCGCAAGAATCAGCGTATTGGCGATACCGTTCAGATAAACCGTTCCGTACTTTTCCCACAGACTGCCGATATCGGATAGAAGCTGCGCAAACATAAGCGTAAATCTTCCTTATGGTTTGTTATTCGTTTCAGGCCCGGATTACTCGCTCAGGGGCTGAACTTTGATGGCTTCCTGCATAAGCGCGTTGAAATCATCGGCCGTCTTGTCGCCCAGATAACTGTTAAGGGCATCCTTCAGGGCTGTATTTCCCTTCATAACGGAGATACCGATATTGATTTCTTCCTCGGATACTTTGAAATCGTCATCGCTGCCTGCGAAGTCAAGCAGGACCAGATCCGGATAAGCAATGAGGGCGCCCTGGGCAGTGGGCATATCGGTGCAGACAAAGTCGACCGTACCGGATTCAACCGCCATCAGCATGGCAGGGGCGGATTCGGCAGGCATACCGATATTGGCGCCGGGAATCTGCGGCAGGCAGGAATCATACCAGATCGTACCGCTCTGGCTTGTGCAGCTTCCGCCGGAAAGATCGGAGATTCCCTTCGCATCGGCGAACTTGCTGTCCTTTTTGGTCAGGCAGACGATGGAAGCGTAAAGATACGGCCCGGCAAAGTCAACAGCTTCCATACGCTCGGAAGTCATGCTTTGGCCAGCGATAACGGCATCGCAGATTCCGGACTGAACGGCGGGAATCAGGGAATCCCAGTCCAGCTGCATAATCTGGAGATCCCAGCCGTTGGCTTCGCAGATCGCTTTCGCGGTCATGACATCATAGCCGTTGGCAAAAAGCTGGGAGTCCTTGATCGGAACAGCGCCGTTGGAATCATCCGGCTGCGCCCAGTTATAGGGAGCATAGGCACATTCCATGGCAACCGTCAGAACACCGTCCTCCAGACCAGGGATCGTTCCCTCGGCAAAGGCAGAAGAAGCCACAGCCAGGAGCAGGACCATCAGTAACGCAATCGTTTTTTTCATTTTCTATCCCTCCAGAAAATAAAATGATAGAAAAATTGTACAATCTTTGATTCGATTGTCAATAGAAAACAGCGAATTATACAATAATAAAACTCCGCGGCTTAGGAAATTGTCTTATTTCTGAACATTCTGTCCGGTTTGTTTTCCTGGTGTTTCCTTTTTTTGGGGAGCTTATTCTGCTTTCAGGCTTCTGTTCATCAGGCAGGTCACAACATCAGCAGGCTTTACTCCATCGCGGATAATATCCCGCACGGCATTGATCAGGGGCATTTCCAGGCCGAATTTTTCGCACAGAGCGATAGCAGCCGGAAGCGCATTCATCCCTTCGACCACCATTCCGATCTCTTTTACGGCATCCTCAGCCTTCATTCCCTGACCGATCAGATAGCCCGCGCGGTTGTTCCGGGAATGGCGGCTGGTGGCGGTGACGATCAGATCGCCGATGCCCGCCAGGCCGAAAAAAGTCTTTTCCGTGCATCCCATGGCAAGGCCGAGACGCCGGATTTCTTCCATTCCCCTGGTCATCATCGCCGCGCATGTATTGTCGCCGTATCCGAGACCTCTTGCAATTCCGACTGCCAGCGCTTCCACGTTTTTCAGGGCGCCGCAGATCTGGACGCCTTTTTCATCCCGGTTGACATAAGGGCGTATACAGGTTCCTTCAAAGAGTTTCTGAACGTCCTTTGCGGCTTCCAGATCCTCGCTGGCGCTCACAATCAGCGTGGGCATATCCCGGGCCACTTCCTCTGCGTGAGTCGGACCGCTCAGGGCACAGACGCGGTTATGCTTCCCGCCTTTCTGAAGTTCATCGCGGATAACTTCCGTCAGCGTCATCAGCGTATTGCTTTCGATTCCCTTGGCTGCGCTGACCAGGATCGTATCCGCCTCAAGAAAAGGGACCAATTCCCGGATCGTGTTCCTCATATAGACGGAAGGAACGACGGCAAGAATAAAATCCGCCCGGCGGGAAAGCATTTTAAGGTCATTTGTAAAGTCAACGGATTCGGGAATCACTGATTCAGGCAGATGCGGATGCCGGCGTGTCGCGGTCAGCTGTTCCGTTTCCTCGGAAAAGCAGCTCCAGATACAGACTTCGTGATGATTTGATGCAAGCTGCATCCCGAGGGCGGTTCCCCAGGTTCCGGCGCCGAGAATGCCGATCCTCATACCCCTTCATCCCTTTCTTCCGTATGGTTTCGGGCCGTTTCAGCGTGGTATTCCAGATGCAGTTCGTTCGTCGAAGCATAATTCCCCTGGATCTGCAGCTGATACTTCAGATGCAGCGAACCTTCCCGGTTCCCGATCCGGCAGGCAGCCTCCTTGGTAAAAACGGCCATATCCATCTCTCCGTAGGGCGTACGATAAACTCCTTCAAACCGTTTCCCGCGGGAAAAGACCATGGTATTGGAAAAGTCGCCGCTGCGCTGCATGGTCACTTTTCCGTTGGAAAGTGACAGGGAGATATCCGACTTTGTGATTTCGCCGGTCTCCTCATCCTCCTGGGATTCCACATATTGAAGCAAAGCTTCTTTTTCATTCTTGTAATACAGTTTACCCGTAGTCATGAACTGAATCGGATAATCCGGCATCTGATCATACTTTGCGATAGCGAGCAGATTGATGAACACCGGTGTCTGTTTGTTTTCCATGTATTAATTGACCTCCGTCCTCTTCCCTTGGTGCTTCCATGGAAACACAGTATCAGTTTACAACCGAAATACGCTCTTTGCAAGGGAGGCTTGCGTTTTCTCACGCCGGGCGGTATCATTCATTTATTGACCGTAGAAGGAGGACGCAATGCTTATTCAGGCCTTTGCCAAAATTAACTGGTCCCTTGACATCACCGGGGTTCGAGATGACGGCTATCATCTGATGGACATGCTGATGCAGCCGGTATCTCTTGCGGATGAGATCACCCTCACGCCGTCCGATACGGTCAGCATCACCACCGGCGGTTATCCTCCTTGCCGCGCCGACGAAACCAACCTGGCCTGGCGTGCCGCAGCAGCGCTGAAATCCTTCACCGGTTACCCGGGCGGAGTTTCCATTCACGTTCAGAAATCCATTCCGATCGGTGCGGGGATGGGCGGCGGCAGTTCGGATGCTGCCGGGGTCCTGTACGGTCTGAACCGGTTGTGGAAAACAGGATTGTCTCCCGAAACCCTTGAGCGGATCGGTCTTCAACTCGGAGCGGACGTCCCGTTCGCGCTGCGCGGCGGCCTGTCGCGAACGCGCGGGATCGGGGAAATTCTGGAAAATTATGAAAATAAATATAATTATTGGCTTGTTATTATCCAGCCCTGTTCCGGTCTCAGTACCGCAAAGGTATTCGGTTTATGGAAAGAAGAGGTCCCGTCAGTCCGCCCGGATACAGAGGCTGCGCTTTCTGCGCTGGAAACAGGAGATTTTTCAAAACTCTGCGGCAGTATCGGAAATGTCCTTCAGCCGGTCGCCTGCCGCCTTCGCCCCGAAATCGAAAAAACCTGCGGCGCGCTGATACGGGAAGGCGCCTCCACGGCCCGGATGACCGGAAGCGGCAGTGCAGTTTTCGGGGTCTTCCGCAATGCCGCGGCGGCCGAAAAGGCATATAAAGCTCTTTCACCGTCTGAAAGGAGCATCTTTCTGTGCCATACGCAGCATGACAGCCTGCGCATTCTGGATGATTGAGGTTGCCCGTATGAAAAAAACACTCGGATGTATCCGCAAAGCGGATACGGATTTTAACCTGATTGAGGACGGGGATCGGATTGCCGTCGGCGTTTCCGGCGGCAAGGATTCGCTGCTTCTGTTGCACGCTCTCAGCCTTTACCGTAAATTCACCCACAAAAACTTTACGCTCACCGCCGTCACCGTGACCATGGGACTGGAACCTTTTGATCTTTCCGGGATTTCATCCCTGTGTGAACAGCTGGAAATACCCTATATTATTAAGGAAACGCAGATCGGCGAGATTATCTTTGATTACCGGAAGGAGAAAAATCCCTGCGCCCTTTGTGCAAAAATGCGCCGGGCCGTGCTGGCAAAAGCCTGCCAGGAACTGGGTTGCAATAAACTGGCCCTCGGCCATCACCGCGAGGATGTCCTGGAAACCTTGCTCATGAGTCTGTTTTATGAAGGGCGGTTCCATACGTTTCATCCGAAGACCCTGATGAGCCGCACAGGCATTACGGTGATCCGGCCGCTTGTTTATCTCCCGGAATCCCATGTTAGGCACATGCTGAAAACGCTTTCACTCCCGGTCGTTTCTTCCCCCTGTCCGGCAAACGGCGAAACAAAACGGAAAGAAATGAAGGAATTGCTCCGAAAACTGCGTCTCCTTTATCCGGATGCTTCCGAGCGCCTTCTGCACGCCCTGCAACAGGATCATTATGATCTTTGGCATTGAATCCGCTCCCGAAGGTCCCGGGAAAACCACTAATAGATTTTCTCAATCTCGCCTTCAATCCCGTACAGTTCCCTGAACTGCCGGAGATCCCCGTCGTCACGGATGAGCATAACTTCCTCGAAGGACCCGTCTTTTTTCCGTCTGAATCCCGCGACCTGCTCGCCCGTGCAGATGCTGCAGCGGATGACAGGCGTCAGCGCTTCGGTGTCATATCCGGCGTTCGTATGTTTCTGTTTTCTGTGAAAGATCATATCCTTCCGCCATCCTCCCTCCGGTTCCGGTATATCCTTATTATATCCGTATGCCCGCTGTTCCACAACAGGGCCGGGGACACCGCTGCTTTTTCTCAGCGTTTTTTAATGCGTTTCTTCTTTCTTTTACATGTAAGATGTGGTATAATCACTCATGATTTTCAGAGCAAGGAGTTACAGCCGTGGCCAGCAAGAATTCCAACAGCAATAAAAAGTCCGGTGGAGCCGGCTTTATCATTACACTGCTGATCATAGCCGCCCTGACGAACTTCAGCTTCACCGGGATCATTGCCGGTGTTCTTCTGGGCCTTGGGATCGGCAAGATTACAAGCATTATGGGCAGCGGGCTGGATACCACCACCCATAACAGCAGGGACCGTGCACGCGAACAGCAGGAGGCTGAGCAGGCCCGTCGTGATGAGGAAGCCGCCCGTATTCGTATGCAAAAAGAAGCGGAGCAGCGGAAAAAGGAAGAAGCCGGCAAGATCCCTCTGACCGGGGATCCGACGGCCGATCAGGTGATCACTGCCGGGCAGGAGATGCTCCAGACAATCAGGAGAGAAAATGCCGCCATTCCCGACCGGGAGCTGACGGATCTGATGGATAATTTGACAATCAAGTGCGAGCAGATCTTCCGGACCGTTTCGGAATCTCCCTCCAAAGCCCCCCAGGTTCGGAAATTCATGAATTATTACCTGCCGACCACGCTCAAAATGCTGGCAAACTATCGCACAATGCAGGAGCGCGGCGTTTCCTACGGCGAAATGAGAGAAGCCAGGGAGACCACAATCCGCGGCATGAATCTGGTGCTGACAGCCTGCCAGAAGCTGATTGACAATCTTCACCGCGACAATATGCTGGATATCTCAACGGATATCGATGTGTTGGAGCAGATGCTCAAGCGCGACGGGTTTACGGATAACGAAATCGTTGAAGGCGCGCGGACGGCGGCTGAAGCCCAGATGAGGGCAACCTCTGTTCCCGTGATGGACTTCCCCGCCGGTACCGGCAGCACCGAGCCCGCTGACACTCCCGCATCCGCGCACCTTGATGCAAAATAAACCTGTTTCCCCGACCACTATTCTCAAGGAGGTATACCGCAATGTCTGAATCCAATCCCATGCCCCAGCTTTCCCTTGCTCCCAGTGTGCCGGAGCCCGAAGCGCCTGCCGCCCCGGTCGAAAGCATTCAGCAGACCGCCGCTCCTGTGCCCGCCCCGGCCCCAGCGCCCGAACCCGCTCCGCGTCTCGATGACAGCCAGCTGACTGACGCCGAAAAGAAAGCAATCGATGATTTTATCGG
>Ga0265301_10005575_pt1 | contig 12317 bp, 9 predicted proteins | sample AusTroGonzalo_MG_2_FD_193488 | JGI IMG/M metagenome (GOLD analysis project Ga0265301, IMG submission 193488) | Bovine rumen microbial communities from tropical cattle in Woodstock, Queensland, Australia - Gonzalo_04 | ecosystem: Host-associated > Mammals > Digestive system > Stomach > Rumen ...
GTTCGCTCATATCCGTTATGTTGGATACATCGATAAAATTTAGATCGCAGTTCGGCCCGTCTTTTTCAATAGCTTTTTCAATCAGATGTTCAAGATGTTCGCGATCCTTCGCTACAATAACGTCTGATAGTTCCATCAATCGTTCTTCAACTTCTTCTAATTCAACGTTTGTACCTACTAGCCCAATTGATGCACCTTCACCCTTTTCTTCGGCTTCTTTAATTGTCCGCTTCAGGATTTCCCTTAGTTCGAGTAAATCCTTTTTGGACATTGTCGGAACATAATTTGCCATAGCTACTACCTCGATTTTTGAAGTTAGTCCGGGAACTGCGAAAGATAAGCATCTTTCAGCACGTCGTCGTGAGATTCAATGATTCGTTTCAACTCGGGGATTAAGGATTCCACATCACCCCCGTTCTTCAACGATTCCTTGACAGGAAGCAACGATTCGTCACGAGTCTTTTTGTAGAGAAGGTCGATTAGTTCCTGAGCACTAGAGCTATCAAGCGTAAGGTCTTCGGGATGGTCCAAAGCATAGCACTCATACACAGATTCCAACCCCTCGACGGAACACCCTGCAGAGTTATCGTCCAGCCAAAGGATGAAATACCGGCAAATTTCCTTGCCTTTCTTATTTTTGCAGTAGAATTCACGACGCCAGTACGTGACATCGACCTCCATCTCATTTCCGCAATGTGGGCATGTGTCATCAGATGGGATCGTAGAGCGAACCTTGACGAAATTCAGGCGTAAGTCCCCTGCGACCTCAGCAAAATTCGGACTCATTGTAGATTCCTTTCCGCATTCGGAACACGAGACACCAACCTCTTCGGAAAAGACGAAAATTTCATCGTTTGACATAATGAACCTCCTTTATTGCGATTGAACGATTATAATATAGATTTAGCATGCGACAAATGATGACGCATTCGTGGATTTATATTACTTTGCAAGGCGGTCGACCCTATCGCAGATTTCGAGATAAATCTATATTAAATGCATGGACAAATTGAACGTGAAACAGAATGATTGCGTGGCATACGCAATCATGAGAGAATACCCGGTCGGCGGCCAACTCGTCGTTTACGCATCGCCCCGCAGGGAACCCCTGCAAAAAATTCTGGACGACGCCCCCGAGTTGGGCACCATCGTAAAAAAGGATTTCGGCTTCGACATCTCTGGAATCGATGAATTCTACAGCGTCAATATCAAGATCTTGCCCGAATACGAGCAATATTCTTGCGACGCAGGAAAATACTTTCTCGATTACGCGGACGCCTCAAAGCTCGCAACCGGTGAAGAAGAGATTATGGCACCGGACACACCGCCTCTCGTTTTTGAGGTCGTCGTGATCAGGGTTGTGAAATAAAAGGTTACTCTTTATTTCTCATAAAGCTTTTCCGCCTGCGGCAAAAGAGTCTGGTTAAACTCTATCGGCTGGCGGACAATCTCGCGGAACAAATCCTCAAGACGCAGATCATCAACATTGCCCAAGTTCCCCTTGATGTATTCCACCCAGTCCAAGAGGGCGTCAATCTTGAAGCACAAAAGCCACTTGGCATTTTTCCATGCTTCCCAGTCAAATTTCCGACTGGAACGGAACAGATTCAAACCCAGCGCATATTTCTCCGGCTGTGTTTTTACGAAATCCGTGACATATTCCATCCGGTCAAATCCATTGGTCGTTGACGGGCCGACAAAATCTAGGTAATAGAGGGCAATCATGTTAGCCAAAGGCTCCTCAACCCATGTTTTCAGACAATAAAGGCCCGACGTTGGAGCATCCATAATAGCATGCCCCAGCTCGTGAACCAAGGTCAGAGCCGTAGTGTATTTTGAATCCTGCCATTTCTGATGCTGGTTGCGGATTTTTTCGTATGAGACCCAAATTTCTGGTCCCTGGTCCTGAAACTCGCCCTTAGGGAGGTAGAGGCCGATGGGATCACCCCTATCTACTAGAGCCGTTTCTAGTTTCCAAAACCGATCTTCATCCACGATATCATGGAGTTTGCGTAAATCATCGGAAACGCCACAATCAATCGCCAGGCCCTTTTGGTTGATGGTCTTTTCACTGACAAAAAAAATAGGGATTTCGAGGGCCTTGCTGTAGATGCCGTAACCGCACTCTTCTTCAGCAGGAGCTATAATGTGCTTTTCAAAATACATAAGCATATCGTCTGACGGCATAACCGTCTCTGACGTGCCTGGCTCTTGTTGGAATTTGATTTTGTTCACGAATTTTGGCTTTGGCATTAGATATGCTTCACTTTTTTCTTGGGGTAATATATATAAAATTTATGGGTATACAAAAAAGCCTCCGCGGGAGCTATTTGGGGTCACAGAGACTATTTCGTTAGAGATACGTTCAAGGCGATAATTTCTTTTTCATGTTCAAAACAGAGCGATTTGATGATACATTTTGCATCAACTATTCAAAAAAAACTTCAATCGCTCAATAAACGCATCTTCGGCATCCGCAACAGAATATTTGGAGTCCAACACAGAACAATCATCCATCCCTTTATAAATTCCATCAACCATAAACTTTGCTTTACTACCATCATGCACACGATATTCTTCAGTTAAGCCATAAAGACTCGCTTGATTTTTTTCCAACACCTTTTGAGAAAGCGGGTATATCAAACCGCAGCGGATGTCTTTCACGCCCCGTTCTCTATAATAGCCTGCATAGGAATGTATTTGAAAAAGGTCTTCTCTATCAACATCGCTATATTTTTTATAAACTCCATCCATTCTCTTGAATTTGGCATCTAGTACAGCAATACAACTTCCATCATCTTTCCGCAAAACAAAATCGGGACGATTTTCACGTTTAAAGAAACAATCCTGATACAAGTTTATTTTTTCTTGAGCAGAAACACTCCAACCATCTAATCTTGTTTGCAACAGATGTTCCAAATAAACTTCCCAAAGCGAAGACACATCTAATAAATACCCCGAAGCAATTGCACTGTCCTTCGCATCCGGCAGGATGGCATTATGCCTTATTACAATTTCTGCAAATTTCAACGTTTGCTTAAAATCTGCAAACATTGGATTGTTTAACACTCGGTGCGTTTGAGCTTTCAGAATAGTTTGTTGCGAAGGAAATTTTCCTGAGTAAGATGCATTTAACTCATTCTTTATTAAGTTTAATCTCTTAAAATTCTTCTCTATTTCGCCTCTGCATGCTTTTAAAGCAGTAAAAAGAACATCTACAACACACTGAACATAATGCCGCTCATTTTTTTGTGACGAGATTCGTCCCATAAACGGAAAATCTTTTTTGATATAGTTCTGGATATCTAAGCCACCATGAACTTTTATATCATGATACCGTTGCTTAGAATATTCTTGAGGAAGCCCCATGACAGAAGCACGCTGCAAAGAGCTTAAAAAGAGATATTCTATCAGCGGAAAATCACTGCGATCTTTTCTTTCGCCATTATCTTCAGTTTTATCAATATAAATATGATTTGCGTAATTGAGCATCTGTTCATACAGAGCATTACTGCAATCCGGTTTTATATTAAACAAAACGTCGCCATAGGAAATACGACCAGCATACAAGCCAGTCTTAACATAGAACTCATCTACATCATTTTTTCTTCTTTTTTCTATAGCAAGAACAAGCCTATCGTCTTCGGATTCAACATTACTACTCAATAGAAAATCCTGCCGAAATGATACAACAGCAACATCTCGTTCTGCCTTTATTCGACCCAAAGAAAGTGCTGATTTTTCCGCAAGATTTTTTAATTTAGTTGAAGAAACGCTTTCTGGCTTTTCAAAATGGAAATTTTGATTAACGGACGCATCTATTATTTCCATACTATCACTGCTTTGGATTTTTTTCAACTATTTCTTTTACAAAAACATTTCTTGCATCGCTAAGCTTTTTTTCTAGTTTTCCTTCTTCAGGGCACAAGCTACGCAAATATTCTTTTAGTGTAGGTTTCAAATAACCATCAAACAATTCTTCCTATGGACCTTCTTTATGCTATTTTGCCTACATACATCCTTTATTTTAAGAAAATTAGCATGTCCAAACTCATAAGATGCACCTAACTCCAATTTACTAGACACATCCTGTTTCACTTTTTGCATATCTTCATCAGACAATCCCTGACTTTCTTTCGGTTCACAACCTGAAATGCAATAATTCAGTTTGGCACAAGAAATAATAAATTTGTCTACATTCCCCAATACAATATTATCACGAATAACGCTATAATCGCAATCCATCCTCACCCATTTAAATCGGCGACGCAAAGCCAAATCAAAGGCATCAATACTTTTATCAACGTCATTCATCATGCCAATAAATCGAATGTTTCGAGGAACGCCAAATTTTCCTTTATACTTTTCCTCTTCTTCATAGAAGATTTCGGAATTTGCACTATTCCGTTCTAATTCAGAGTATTGAGTTTCTATTAAATGACGTTGTTCTTTAGCATCATTTTCGATCTTACGGAAATCTCGATAACCTGATTCTAACAGAGACAAAGTTTCACCAAAAACAGCCGAAAGATTTGCTCGATTTATTTCATCCGCAACAAAATAATACTCTTCAGATAAATTTCCTTTGGCTTTTTTACAAAAATTCTTAAATTTGCCATTTACTAATTTTAAATTGACAGATTCATTACTTATTCCAATAGGCTTTATACCCTCGATAAAGTCTTCATAAGAATATGACGGATGAAATTGCACCCAACAAACATGCTCTTCGTAATTGTCTTCAAATTTCTTTTTCAAATATTCCTTAACATGATAAGTCTTACCCGTTCCTGGAGCACCATAAAAGATTACATTTGGAGAATCTTCCGTCGGATAAATTCTATTACTTGAAAACTGAACCCATGTAGGAAATGCTTTTAAAAGAAAAATTTTATCTTTTCTCGGATCGTTAGTTCCATCAGAATCTGTATTTGAAACAAGAGGTTTCAATTTTTCGTTTAATTCAGCATTCATTTCTAGCCAAGAGCCTTTTTTTAATTGCAGCTGGCATTTTTCTTTCAAGATTCCACAACAAGATTTAAACTTTCCAACAGATGGTATAAAAGAACATTCATTATCAAATATGGAAGCAATTCTATTTATTCTTGCTTCGAAATTGGAAGCTTGTTTATTTCTTCCCTTATTAAAGAGGTTCGTTAAATTTTTTTGTAAAGACTGGAAAGTTTCTTTATCGCATTTCTCTACAAAGACCTTTATTTGTTCCAAACTTTCTTGATCCAAATCATTAATTACAGCACCATCACCTCTCGCAGAGCATATAGAATTGTCATAAACAAGGTCTTTCCAATCTTTAGGTTCATATTCTTTTGCTTTATTACGAACCTCATTCCACTTTTCGTATATATTCCATGGATATTCTGAATCAGGACATAACAGAAAATCCTGAAATAAATTTTGCAGTTCTTCGTTAATTTCTTCGCTCATTTTTTCTTACTCCTCACAGTTATTCCTGAAGTATTCCCAGATGCGGACCATTGCGAGGGTGTCGACTTCGCAGTATTTGAGGGATGCCTGACGGATTGCTTCGGTATGCAGCTTGTTGAAGCGACCGGCTTGCAGCATCACGTAATCGAGCTTGCTGATGCCACCGCAGTTGATTTGTTTTTCATCGTTCCAGATGTCGGAATCGTCGAAATCGGCAGGGAACTTGTTTGCATCAACATTCGCGGCAAACTCTTTTAACATCGGCAAATTATGGTAGGGATCCATATTGTCGCCGTAATGATCGCGGAAATAAGCCTCATCGCTAGCCAAAATGGCAGGAAACACCTGCTTGATGGAATTGGAACTCCCCATCATCGGATGGTAGAAGTATTTTTGAGCGACAGCCTTCAAATCCAACATATCACGGGGTCCTGCAGTAAACGGATACTTACAACTTCCCGTCGGATGCGTAATTTTTTCAATAAAGCGAACCAACTCGTCCTTGTCGGATTCGTCTGATTCAATCAACTGAACTCTAATAGCGTTGAGAATAATATTTTCATGTTCTGCATAACGGAAGATCGTTCCGTCATCATTGTCCAATTGTTTTTTCAGTTCACGGACAAATTTGAAATTCGGATTCTTGCCAGCCTCTAGCGAAATGAACTCTCCCCCACGCCCTTCTTTGTGTTCATAATGTCCATCCTCATAACAGACATGGTGAGAGAACTGGTAGGCAACTTCTTCGTTCGGGCGCGAGCCCTTGAACAGCGGGACAGCACCTTGATAAGTTTCAAAATCGATAAAGTGTAACGGATAGGTCCACTTCGCCATTTCAGCTTTCGCGGCAGCCTTCAAGAAAGTCGGTGCCACTTCACCGGTCTTTACGCTGTGAACATGCAAGAAACGCAGGTCATTATCCGAAAGTTTCGTGCGTTTTTGGAACGCTTCAGGAGTCGCATCTTCAGCAGGAACATATTCGTATTCGTTGATATCGGTCAGGAGAAGCTTTTTCTGTTCAAGCCAGCCATTGCCCTTGAGACTTGGCGGCAGTCCCTTTGAACCACCCTTGACATCTACAATGCAAGGTTTCCCTGCAATATCAACTCCAAGCATATCCTTGAAGAACTCTGCACGACCATCTTTCTTGCCAGCTTTGCGTTCCTCGTCAGTGGCGTAGAACGGACAATTAAATTTTTTCACATCAACTTTACAGAGGCTATAGTCCTTGCGGTTGTTGACATACATGTCCGCAACTTTTTCGACAAAATCCACAAAACAACCATTAAATTTTTCATTAGCAATTTCAGGAATTTCATCATTGATAATCTTGTCGCAGAGTTCATCCACATCGATAACGCGGGCAATGTTATTTTTGCCCTGCAATTTTTCACGAATATCCGAAGCACATTCTACTTCGCGATGACCATCCTTGAACTTAATCTGTAACAGCGAGCTCAAAGAATCAACATCGCTTATGGCATCGGTGTTTACAAGCATCAGCTTGGCACGAACCTTGAGGTGCGAATAACTTTCAAAGAACTTGGTAAACTGCTGCACCACGTATTTCTGGAATGTAACGTCAAGAATCTTATCTAGGTAATCCGATTTGAACTTGCCGCCGCGACCGTCAAAAGAATACAGCGGTTCATCGGCACCAATCCCCTTCGACTTGACTTCAATAATTTCGAGGGTATCGCCCCGCTTGTGCAAGATATCGACATAGACCAAGAAGTTGTTCGTGCCAAAGGCGGCTTCAGCCACATCGGCATTTTCCATACGGAGAAAGCGCATCGTGTCTACAAGGGTTTTCATCTGGGCAGGAACCGGCGAAAGCGTCGGATCCCTGCGGATGATGTTCTCGTCGGGAACGCCCTCGTAAACGCGGGCAAGTGCACCAAACTGGTCGCCCACTTCGGCAATGCCATCGACTCCATCAAAGTGGTAGGCGTAGTCTTTGGAATTGCGGTAGTAATACGCATACATCGCACATTCTACCGCCTGGTTGAACGCCGACTTGGTGAACTTTTTCTCGTGATACTTGTTGTCGAGCATGACACCCTCGTTTTAATTAGTCCGTCAAAAATTAGTTAAACTTTATTTCTTGTACCACTTGGGAGTCTTCTTTTTCAGGGGAGAATCCGCAAACATATCGGACATATCAACATTTTTCGACACGTTCCATTTATCAAGATTTCCTTGAAATTTAGAAGATGCGAACATTTCACTCATTGTCTCAACGTTTGACACATCCCATCCGCTGATATCACCATTAAAAATGGAATTTTTAAACATATGCTCCATGTTTGTAACATTCGACACATTCCATTTACTGATATCACCATTGAATTGCGATTCTCGAAACATATGACTCATATCTGTAACGTTTGACACATCCCATTTACTGATATCGCCATTAAAATCCTTATAACAGAACAAGCTTTCCATATCGGTAATTTTAGACACATCGATAAAATTCAAGTCACACTTATCACCATTTTTCGTAATAGCCGCACGAATCAAAGCGTCCAAATGATTTCTGCTTTGAGCAACGACATTTTTTGCAGAGACGTCAAAGATTTTCCATTTTGGAACATATTCTTCATTATCAGATCCATAAAACAATTCCGATACATTACATTCTAAAGAAACATTCCATTTATCAATGTTCCCCTGAAATTTGGAATTTGCAAACATATTGCGCATATCCGTAACATTCGACACATTCCATTTGCCAACATCTCCATTAAATTCTGAGCCATCGAACATGCCGGTCATATCAGCAACTTTTGATACATCCCATTTACTGAGGTCGCCATTAAATTGCGTTTCACTGAACATGTTGGACATATCAGTCACATTTGAAACATCCCATTTACTGACATCGCCATCAAATTGAGAGTTACAGAACATGCTAGACATATCAGTCACATTTGAAACATTCCATTTGCTGATATCGCCATTAAAACTCGAATATTGAAACAGGCAACTCATTATAGAGACATTCGACACATTCCATTTACTAATATCACCATTAAACGCAGATTCTTCAAACATCTGTTGCATATTAGAGACATTTGAAACATCCCATTCGCTGAGGTCTCCATTGAAAGGCGTACTCAAGAACATTCCCATCATGTCCTTTACCTTGGAAACATTCCATTGGCAAACATCACCGTTAAAAGCAGACCATGCAAACATGGCTTTCATATTTACAACATTTGACACATCCCATTTGCTGATATCACCATTAAATTCGCTATTCGCAAACAAATCGCTCATATCCGTAACTTTAGATACGTCAATGAAATTCAAATCGCAATTTTTGCCATTCTTTTTAATAGCGGCTTTTATCAATTTAGTTAAATCATTTTTGTCTTTAGCAACAACCGTCTTTTGTTCAGCGGTCTTTTTGGCAGCTGTAGTTTTCTTAGTTTCTACAGTTTTCTTGGCAGTAGTTGTCTTTTTAGTGGCAGTAGTCTTTTTCACTTGTTTAGTTTCTTTTGTTTGTTCTTTCATATTTACCAGCCTTTTAGTTCTTTATTTTTCCAAAGAGCTTTCCTTGTACCACTTAGGAGGTTTCTTTTTCAATGGAGAATCATCAAACATCATCCCTATAATTTTCACTTTAGATATATCCCATTTGCTAATATCGCCATTAAAACGAGAATTAGAGAACATGCTGAACATATTGGTAACATTTGATACATTCCAATCGCTGATATTGCCATTAAATTGAGAACCATCAAACATCAAGGACATATTTGTAACTTTAGACACGTTCCACTTACTGATATCGCCAGTGAATTTCGATTCTTGGAACATCATGAGCATTTTCTTTACTTTAGATACATTCCATTGACTGATATCACCATTAAATTGAGAACCGTAGAACATTCCAGACATATCTGTAACATTTGAAACATTCCACTTGCTGATATCACCATTAAATTCAGATTCACTGAACATATCTTGCATATTCTTTACCTTAGATACGTTCCACTGGCTAATATCGCCATTAAACTGAGACTGACTGAACATAAATGTCATGTCCTGAACTTTAGACACATCCCACTGACTAATATCGCCATTGAATTGCGATTGCATAAATAAATTGCTCATATCCGTAACATTTGATACGTCAATGAAATTCAAATCACAATTTGCACCATTCTTTTTAATGGCGGTTTCTATCAATTTAATCAAATCATTCTTGTCTTTAGCGACAACTGTTTTTTGACCCGCGGTCTTTGGTGCAGCAGTTTTCTTTGGTGACGCTGTAGTCTTCTTGGTTGCAGTTGCCTTTGGAGACGCCACAGCCTTCTTAGCTACCGTAGCCTTTTTAGCAGTTGTGATTTTTGAGGATTTTGCCTTTTCGGTCATATTTACCAGCCTTTTTTTGAAATTAAATATACTCTAAAAATCACTATGTACGCCAAAAACGTTTCAAAAAGCTTACGTTTTTCAGAAGTACCATTTTGAGCGAAAAAAAAGGCAACCTTACAAAAATTTAATTCATTTAATCCGGGGTGACAGCGTAAGAAACAATCACTTAAAATCAGATAAATCTTTTTGCCACTTGTCGCGACGCTCTTTCATTTTCTTATTCCACTCGTGCAATCTCTTGAAAGCTTCTTCACGGCGTTCAGCATCGCGTTTTTGTTTTTCGAGGACTTTTTCCCTGGGGTACGTGGCATTGACCCATTCGATAAATTCCTTACAAACTTTAATAAAGCCGTCAACATCGTCTTTAGCTACGCGGCGCACATGATACTGATTAGCATCATTCACCATCTGGTTTGCAAAACCAGTCCCCAAATCCGTATATTGGTAATGAATATCGGAGCACTCCAATTCGGTAATTTCATAAATATATGGTTCTTTAAAGCTCCACTGTTTAAACGTGACAAAACCTATCGTATATCCATCTCTCGGATTCACAACATTTCCGTTGCGCGTTACCATCAATCCGGCTGCTTTGAGGCGTTCAGCCCACTCTTCATGAGTAAATTTCATCAGCTCCCTTTTGTTCTTTTTACAAGAGTAATATAGCAAAAATAAATGACAAATAGTGTCATAATAAAAAATGGCGGCCCGGAGGTCGCCATTCTGAAATTTTACTAGTTCCGTTTTACTTCACGAGGACGCGGAAGGTCTTGGACTGGCCAACGCTGCGGACCATGTACACACCCGGCACAAAGCCTGCGGCGCGGATGGACTTTGCAACGCTCTGACCGTTGACTTCAACATTGCCGAGGAACTTGCCGGTCATGCCAAAGACTGCGTAAATCTTTTCAGGAATCTGGAGTTCCACGCGAGATTTCGGGAGAGCAATCGAGCTTTCTTCGCAATCAAAGCCCATGCAGAATTTGAACCAGTCCACGTTCACGAAGTTCCCGACAATCTGCATTCTGAGTACATGTTCGCCCTTCGGGATTTCCTTGGTCTTTGCTTCAACCGTAGAATAATGATCCCAATCTTCGCCCTTTTCGGCCTTGATGACATCGGTAATTTCCTTGTCGTCAATGAAGAACTGGACGCCGACATCTTCAGAAGCTGTTGCCACGTTCAACACAATGGTGTATTCCGAAGCAGCCTGGTTATTGATGGTGTATTCCACCCATTCGCCATCTTCGGTGTAACCGAGAGCGTAGCCCTTAGACTTGTCCGTAGAATCGATCTGTACGATGTCCACTTCGTCTTCGCGATAGGCGCCGCCCTTGTTTTCGCGATCGTTATCGTAGAAGGCCTTGTTGTGACCACCGACATCGTAATCTTCAGCTTCAATCTTGCCCGGGATTGCAGATGCGACTTCCTTGAACGGGGTCTGCGGAATAGCCGTCTTTTCGCTTTCCATGTACCAGTAGTCGAAATCGAAACCACCCTGCTTGACGACAAAGAACAAGTCTTCAACGCCTGCAGCATCACTCAAGTCGAAGGTGTTTTCTTGCCAGCTAGAACTTGCCGGAATATTCATCGTTGCAAGTGTTGCACCGGTTTCGGACTTGGCATGGAGTTCAATCTTACCGCCATTACCTCTCGTGCAAACGATGATGCGGTCTGCGCCATCACCCATGTCCACAGAGCGAACCTTTGTATAGAAGTTCGAACCCATGTTAGTGAGGTAGACGTTATCGCCCTGCTTTGCCACATGCTTGATGATGGTGTATCCACCGCTCTTGTCCACATTGATGCCACCCACCCAAGACTTGGTTTCGGCTTCGACGCGAGTGAACGGGTCAAGATTCTTGATCGGCTTCTTGACGCCATCATTCGTAGACTTGATGGTCGGAATTGTACCGTCAGCATTCCAGGTGAATTCTTCGACGGCGGTAGAACGGCTATAGCCACCGCCGCTCACGTTCTTCTGGTTGTGATAGAAGAAGAAGCTACGGCCCTTGAAGTCGATGAGACCAGAGTGGTTCGTGAATGCAGTGTTGTTACCCTGATCCATGATGATGCCACCCCATGTCCACGGGCCCGTCGGAGAGTCACTGGTGGAGTAAGAAATCTTTTCGGGCACGCCATGAGAAGCATAAATCATGTAATACTTCTTGTCGCGCTTGTGAATCCACGGACCTTCAGTATAGACAGAACCCGACGGACCAAAGCCACGACTCATATCCGTCACCTTGATATCGCCATCGAACTCAATCATGTTTTCTTTGAGCTTGGCGTAATAAAGCTTCGGGTTGCCCCAGTAAAGCCATGCCTGGCCATCGTCGTCGATCCAAACGGTCGGGTCAATGTAGTCCCAGTTCGGACCAGCGAGATGCTGACCATTACGAGCATCCTTGAACGGACCTTCCGGCTTGTCGGCCACGGCAACGTTAATAGCGCGACCACCCTTCGTCGATTCAACGGTCACGTAG
>Ga0265301_10005583_pt1 | contig 12309 bp, 31 predicted proteins | sample AusTroGonzalo_MG_2_FD_193488 | JGI IMG/M metagenome (GOLD analysis project Ga0265301, IMG submission 193488) | Bovine rumen microbial communities from tropical cattle in Woodstock, Queensland, Australia - Gonzalo_04 | ecosystem: Host-associated > Mammals > Digestive system > Stomach > Rumen ...
TCTTAGATATGACATCGAAAATCGATAATGCAAAGCAAATAGAAAAAACAACATATACAATAAACGAGGAATGAGATATCGTACCGCACTACACAAAAAAAGGTAAAAAACCCACTTACACAACAGCCCCACAATATAATGACAACATAGTTTTATGTAATAATATATAGAGATGGAAGAACTATTAAATAAACTTATAGAGAAAGGGTGGAAACCACGAAATGTAATTTCAAAAAATATATACATCTACAAGGTAGAAGACAAAATAAATCTGTCTTATAGTGAATTTTTGGAAGATGAATGAGAAGTTATGCACGAAGATGAATGGTATAGTTTGAGAGATTTAGTTTCAAAGTGAAGTTGACTATGGCAATATGTATGTGAGAATGGAATGGTAAAGGAAGATGATGGGCATATTACAAGAATAATAAATTTATATAAAAGCGATGAAACAATAGTTGATGGATGATGGAATTACCATTATTGGCTTATGATATGCTCAATATTAGATGAGAGTGAGCTTGAACAATTTTTATTAGATAATATTAAGGTTGAGTAGTTTTAGTTTATAATATAACAGATGGAAACATCAGAATATAGTATAACATTACCACAAAATTATATAGTAAATATAAGAGTTGGTAATAATAATTATGAAGAAGAATATGAAATAAAGTCTACATTATCCTGAATTGAAGCACAAATTAGAACAAAATTTTGAGATAATGTTGAAGTAAATAGAATTGAATTAGTTAGAGAACCTAAAGTGAAACTTAGTTTTAGTTTATAATATATAGAGATGAAAGTAAAAGAATTGATAGAAAAGCTACAAGAATTTGATGAGGATATAGAAGTGTTTTATGATGATGCTGAATATTGACCACGAGAGGTAAATGATATGGATAGAGAAACGATATATAAAACAGAAAATGGTTATAAATATACTAAATATAATGAGTGAGATGAAGAAATTAAATGTATTCTTATTGAGTAGTTTTAATTTATAATATAACAGATGACAACACGATATACAAGAATAAATTGAAAAGAATATGTTAGTTTGAGAAGATATCAGAATATGCAATGAAAATATGAAATGCAAAAAGTAAAATGTGATGAACTCGAAAAAGAAAATAAAGAACTAAAAAATGAGATATGAGAATGTCATTGACTTATGGATGAGATAGACTTTTGGAAAAGAGAGGCTAAAAGGTTATGATGGAAGCCAAATTTAATGGAAGAAGATACAATAAAAGAGTTGAAAGATATTTGAGAGTTTTAGTTTATAATATAACAGATATGTTCAAAGACTTATTGAATTATATTATAGTAGATAATGTATATGAAGATGATGGAGATATTGTTGCAAGTAATTTATTAGAAAGTGAGATGTGAGAAAGAATAGTTTATGGAGTAGCAAAATGAATAAAGCAATTAGCAGAAGAAAATAACGAAAGCATAGAACAAGTAATTGATGATATAATTGAAGAACAAGAGAGTTTTAGTTTATAATATATATAGATGAAACAAATGTTTGAAAATTATGTTTTAGTAGAGAGAAGAAATTGACATAAAATATATGAGATAGAAAAAGATATGCAATATTGAATAGACTTTTGTGATGGTTGATGAAGAACGGCATATAGTTTACAAGAGGCTGAACAGATAAGCGATGAATATCACGAATTAGAAAAAGAATTAGAGAACGAGAGTATGCTTGATATGGTAACAGAACAAGACTTATATTAGTTTTAGTTTATAATATATAAAAATGACAGTAGCAATGACAGAAAAACAAAAGCGAGAAATTATGAGAAAATGAGCAATAGCATCTACGAAAATTATAGAAAAATTAGAAATAAGAATAGAAAAATTAGAAAAAGAAAATAAAGAATTGAAAGAATATTGGAGTATTGAAATAAATACTTGTAATAGATATAGAGAAAAATGTACAGAATTAGAAAAAGACTATGGAAAAGCATTGCAAAAAATAGCAGAGTTAGATAAAGAGAATACTGAATTATCTAAAAAATTATGAATACAACCTTTAAAAAAAGAGTAGTTTTAGTTTATAATATGTATGAGATGAAATGTAAAAAGCGAAGTGAAATAAGTTATGAGAAGATGATATTAGAATTATGCTATTGGTATTGTTGGGATTCAGTAGTAGATGAGCGAATGAATAAGAGATACCAAAGGTATAAAAAGATAGCAGATAAATTTTGGAACAGAGAGTTTTAGTTTATAATAAAACAAATTTATTTCTGATATATGTAAAATATATTAATATATAGAAATGACTTTATAACTAACCAAAAACAATATGAAAATTATACTACAAGACAAAGAATGAAAAGCTATTTGAGAGTGTGCGGCAGTAGCTGACAAGAGTATATTAGATACTCTATCTGATAACGACATACAAATACCTTATAGTTGTAAGATGTGAGTATGTTGAGTATGTTTATGTAATATAGTATCTTGATGAGAACACATTCTCAAAAAAGATGTTATGCCAACAGAAGACAATGTGTGTTTAGCTTGTACTGCATTTGTAAATGATGTAGATACAGAGTGAGAAATTATTTTACAACTTATATAATATGAGATGTTAGATGAATTTTTAACAGATGAACAGTATGAACAAGAGCCAACAGAACTAGAGGAGTTGGAAAAGTCAGATGTAAGTTTAGATAGACCTTGCATAAGAGAATGTAAGAGTTGTTTAGAAGATAACTTAAATTGTAAAAAGTTTGAAGATAAATGTATTTGATGTAATTATAGATATACAGACACTAGTAAGTGTGAAAATTGTTAGGCTCTGAATAACATAAATATTATTCCCACGGCTCCCAAGCATTGAGGGTAAACTGCTTAGTTTTTCAATTATTACGAAGTAGTTCTTTAACAGCAGTATGTATTAAAAAATATTATTTCAGTTTGATAATACATGGTGCTGTAGTCTATGAAAAACTATTCAGAAGACAACCTAAGCATGTTGTTAAACTGCTCCTATGTTGTAGTTAGGGTAGTCGTCCTAATTGCAACTGTCTGGAAACAGACCTGGTCATAAAAACTAAAGGAACCACAACCTGCAAATGTAGAAGTCGCCCCCTATTATTCTAGACAATGTTAGGGGAACTTAGAGCTTTATATTCTAATATATACAAAATGATGTTATTATGATTTTTAATTATTGGTATCACTTTATTTGGTGCGTTGTTGTTATTTGGTGTTTGGAAGAACAGACCAAGGTGGGTAGAGTGCGTTTGTGGTTGATTTATTTGTTTAACGCTATTGGCTAGCTATGGGCAATCATTAAATCAAACAGACATTGAGAACGTAGCACAAAAGCAATTCGACATTACTATGGACTTTACAAATTGTTTCAGTGAGTGAGTAAATTATGTTGAGAAAGACCTTATATATACAGCAGCAGATACAATGATAGGGTGTGCTATTGACTTAATAGACGATACTACTCCTAACTTAGAAAAGTTTATGGAATTAACAGACTAGCAAAAGGGGGCTTAGCCCTCTTATATAAGGGTATGGTGTAATGGTAGCACAACTGCCTCCAAAACAGTTAGAGTGAGTTCGATTCTTACTATCCTTGCCATTTACTTTATAACAAACAAAAAATGAACGAATTAATTTATGATTTAACAGAACGGTGTAAGGAAACAACTATTAAGAGTTTTAAAGAGTATGCTAAGCTGTGACGTGAAGACACATTTAGGCTAATGAGAAGAAACAAACTTAGTAATGAACAGACAATAAACAGTTTAATAGAACGGTTGGATAACAGGATAAGGGTTTTAGTTAAATATAAATTAAGGGCAGAAAAACTTTTAGATAATTATAAAGAGTAATGAAATTTTTAGATATATTTAGTCAATGAAAAATCAATATGTCTTCTCTTGCAAAAGAGTTATGAATAGGTAATAACGCATTATCTAACAAACTATACGAAGACCTAGATTTAACAAAGGAACAAAAGGCGAAAGCTAGCGAGTGGTTAGACAAGAAAATTAGGTTGCTTATTAAATGTAAGGTTATTGTGGATAAAGATTTACATTAATAAAATAATACAATGGCAAAAAAAGCAAAAAACAAGACAGGTAGCGGAGCAAATATAAAAACAAACGCAAGCCGCAGATTAGAAAGAGCTAAAAGGCTAGGTAAGAGTGAAAATTATATTAAAGACCTAGAAAAACATTTATCTAAATTACATTAAGATGTTTATACTAAAAGATTGAACTGTAATTCGACTAAGCGAGATAAACCCTTATAAAGCAGTAGACCTAATGGGGCAGTGGCGATTATCGTTTAATAATGATGACACTATAATAAAGGCTAAAATGCTACTACAAAAGCTATATAAGAATAAATGAAAAAGAGCTTTACTTACACTATTAACAGATGGCAAAAAAACAAATAAAAAATAGCAAAAGCGTAATGAAGTTAAGTAAATACTACTTTAAAACTCAAAAGGCTTGAGAACTATTTATTGAGGAATACAAAGATGACCTAACAGAATGGAAAGAAATATTTAAGCTATATAAATGAAAAAACCGAAAGGAATTAGCAGATAGGGTATTCTCACAATACATAAGACTAAAAAATGCTGATACAAGATGATTTTGTATATGTGTTACTTGCGGTAAAAAAATACATTGGACAAGTATACAAAACTGACATTATGTAAGCAGATGAAATATGAAGTATAGATATAGTACAGTTAACTGCCACCCACAATGCTATGCTTGTAATATTATATTAAGTGGTAATTACAGAAACTATAAGAAGTATATGGATAAGTTGGTTTGACCCGAATTAGAAGACATTATGCGAAATGATAAAGAGATAGTGAAACTAAATCAAAGTTGGTATGAACAAAATATATTATATTGGTATAAAGAGATAAAAGATATGCTTAAGAAAATAAAAGAATAAAAAAGACTTGCAAAATATTAACGTTTAGTTAAAATACATTTATTTATAGTAAACAATCAAAATGATAGAAAAGAAAAGGAGATTATGCTTTGTGTTTGATGACTATATAGATAATGCTATTTTGGACTTCTGTTACAAGAAACTTATATCAGTACGTCAGTTATTCTTAAGGAGTTGATTGACGGCTGCGTGTTATCATATGTGTAAAAAGAAAGGTAAAATAGGTATAGCTGCTATAAGGTCACTAAAAAACGCAGGAGTAAAGATAGATGACGATAAAATCGTTAGGATAAAAACTTTTTAAATTATAATATAATAAAATGAGAATTGAAGTTATAACAGACATTCTTTCAGTTAAAATCGTTGACAATGATGACGGTATGACTGATGTATTGTTTAATCAAGGTTATTTAGTACCTTTTAAATTTGACGTAACCCTTAAGAAATTCTATGTAGAAACAGTTGAAAAGAACGCATTAGAAAAATATAAAAAAGGGCAAGACAAAAAACAGGTAAAAGACCCTAAAAAAGAACTAGAAGAAATCAACAACCTACCTAAAGAGTTAGAGGAAATCAAAGTTTATTACAAGAAAGACCCTAAGAGTAGGACAATAGATTTAGCAGATTATGTTTTAGATTTAATAGTTAAAGCAAATGGACGTTAAAAAAGAATTACAAGATATAGTTAAACGACTATCAGATTTATATACTATACAGACGCAAGATGTTATTGACCGCCTTAATATGCTGCTTAATTCTATTTCTAATAAGGAACAAGTAAAAAACGAAATAGCACAAGCAGAGTTAGAGGCACAAGCAAAAGAATATCTTAAATCTATAAAGTATAAATGACTTAACTTCTTAAAATGAGAAAAATTAATAGAGGTTGCGAGAAAGTCTTGATTTAATGAGGGAAATAACTAATATAGGCATTGTTGGTTAGAATATAAAACGGGAAAGGGTAAGTCCAAATGGGCTTCCTTTTTTCGTATAAATCTCTTGCAATTTTAAAATTTTTATTTAACTTACAAGTAATTTATATAATTTATTCTTTAAATGCAAATTGAAACTCTTGAAATGGAGATAAAGCACATTAAAGACGAACTAGACGAGATGAAAGTTGACGTTAAGGAGATTAAAGAAATGTTTAATAAACTTGACGACAGGTACCCCACAAGACGTGAGGTGAAAGTTATAGTGTCTGTGTTATGATTCATATCTACGTGTTTGTGAGTAATAGCCGCTATTTTATGATTTGCTAAATAATTGGTTGGTTAGCTACCGTAATTGAGTAGGGTTGATTAGTCCAATTCTGCTCTCCCAAAAAATATTTTATATAGACTAATTATATTAAAATGAGAGGACAAGATTTAAAATGATTGAAGTTTGGCAAATTAGTATGCACATGAAACCACTTTACGAAAAAAATAGAATGAAAAAAAACAAGATATAGAAGATATGAAGAGTGTATATGTGAATGTTGAAATATAAAATATTATATTAGAGAAGACTTATTAGACTGAAGTAGTAAGAGTTGTGGATGTTTAGTAAAAGAAATGGCCATGAAACTTGGTAAGTCAAATACAACTCATGGTTTGTCGGATACGCCATTCTATCTTAAATATAATGCTATAACTCAAAGATGTAATAATAAAAACAACAACTATTATGAACTATATTGATGAAGATGAATTAAATGTGAGTGGAAAACATTTGATGAGTTTAAGAATGATATGTATGACAGTTATCTTGAATTCTCTAAAACACACAAGCAAAGAGATGTGACAATAGATAGAATAGATGTTAACTGAAATTACTGTAAAGAAAACTGTAGATGGGCTACAATGAAAAAGCAATGACAAAACAGAAGAAACAACCTATCTATTGTCTATAAATGAATAAAATATCATTCCTTATCTGAACTATGTGAAAAACTGGGCTTAAACTATGATATAGTAAATAAAAGACTTTTTAGATGAATGTGTATTGAAAAAGCAGTAGAGCAAAAAAGAAGAAACTATCCTTTACATATTAAATAATAGAAAATGTTAGAAACTATCTTGATTTCAATGGTTGCAGGATTAGCTATTAATGTAATAACATGGCTATCATGAAAACTTAATGTGTCAAAGACTTATGTAAGTGTATTATTGGCTATATTATTATGAGTAGTAATGTATGTATGACAGATATTTATCAATAAATATCCACTTGCATGGGAACAAATTGTATGATTTGCTAGCTGAAGTTATGCTATGTCACAAGTAGTATGGAATTTATACCAAAAATATGTTGAGAAAAAGGAGAAATAAATCTCTTTTTTAATTTATAAAGAAAATGAGTAAGAAACAGAAATACAGCTGTCACCACTTGATACCCACATCGAGAGGTTGAACTAATATAGACAATAACAAGCAAGTATTAAAAGATACAAAACACGTAAATCTACATAGATATTTTGATAACGCCACGCCTGTTGAAGAATTGTTCAATATTTTAGCCACCAATCACAAAGTGCGGGACGATAGGTTTGTCAATGATATAATTAGAGTATTAGATAGTCACTTTGATAATTATTACAAGGAGTGAACACATACTGATATACAATGAGAACGATGACAACTTATGGAATTGGAAAGGAAATTTGGGTGGCATAATTAATTAAGATGAGATTGTGGCAAGGTAAAAGTAAATTTTATAGAGAGTTTATGAAAAATCTTATTATGGATATTTTATATGTAATATTTTGAATTGTGTTCTTAGTATTCCTAATAATACTTTTATTACATATATAATTTAAAATGGACAAACAAAAACTAAAAGAGCTAGAGGAGGAAAAGATTACTCTTACTAAGCAGTATGAGAAACTTATGGTAGAGATTAATAGATATTGACAGGACAAAGACCTTGTTAATAAGTTTGAGAAAACAGAAAAAAGAATAAAGGAAATTAAGCAAATTTTAGATAACAATAAAATATAATGGAAGACAAAGAACTCAAACAGTTAAATGCCGTATATGACGAGCCTAGTAGATATGATTATTTATGGGAAGATTATGTAGAGTGATGAGAAACAAGAAAATTTTGTAATTGATTTAATTTAAAGGTACGAAACCAATATGACAATAAGGACACATATAAAGGGTGTAGTGCGTATTGATTAACTTATATCTTTAATTGAAATCAGCTTACAGAATATGATAAAATGTGAATAGAGTTCGACCAAGACAACCCTAGACGAAAATGGCTAGCATTTCAAGCTGAAAGGGGTTACCCTAATAGTTGAGCAAGTTTACAAGATATGATGAAATTTTTTAAGAATAGACTATTAATAGATTGATATTTAAAATGTAAAACGGCACAAGAATGCAAAAACGCCCTTAAAAATTGATGTGGTATTTATACAGGAAGTTCAAAGTGTAGTTGGAGCAAAACAAGTAAAGCTAAAAGTTTCGTATATGATGAAGATTGAGCAAATCATTGTTTTGCAATAGTAGATTATTATAGTTGATGATTAAGAGCAATTAATAGTTTTGGTGAAAGTCGATGAGATTGATGATACTTTGATATACCTGACGACGATTACAACAATTTATTTACAACTTATGCTATTGTAGACCACGACGATACAGGTAAATTAGATGAATTAAGATTTAATATGGAATTTCAAAAAGCACAAGAATTATGAATAACAAATTGAACAAGACCTGATGAGCCAGCAACAAGAAAAGAAACGGCTGTAATGATATATAGGGCTTGCAAAAACATATTAAATAATTAATATAATTATATTGGTGTTTTCTCATTCGATTATATAAAAAGGGGCAGAACTAAGTTCTACTCCTTTTTGTTTTTTTAGTTTCTATTACTCTTTTAGCTCCCACTGGTTGTAGCAGTAGTTGTTGCAGGTGGATAGATAGAAGTATAAGGACTTGAAACGATCCAGCTTGGTGTTGGATATGGAGCTAATTTACTTAACAAATAAGTAGATTGTGCTGCATTATTAGCTTCTAGTTTTGCTTCAGCCAAATCTGTTCTTAATTGTGTAATTTCATTAGCACACATCATGTCTAGGATTTTCTGTGTATTAGCAGTTCCACTTGCTATAATTGCTGCTGTATTCTGTTGTCATTGCAATATTGCTTTTTCAATATTACTGTTTACGTTACAGAAACCTTGAGTAATTAAAGTTGTTTGGTTAGCTAATCAGTTTTGAGCCATTAATTGCTGTTGCCATTGTGTGTTGTTGTTAATTAAATCTACTGTGTTGTCGTGGTTGTTATTGTTGTTTTGACCGTTTAATAGCCAAGCTGCTGCATTGTTACCAAATCAACCAAAACCATTACCATTAAACATAAGCAAGAACAAAAGTAAAATAATTAACCAAGTACCCATACCTCAGAAAGACATTGTGTTTGTATCCATAGCGATATATAAGTATATAAAACAGGGTGTTTCATTTGTTACGCTATAGCCACCTTATTATTATATGCTATCTATCACTTCGGCTACGTCCTCCTTTGTCTTTCAATCTAACCAACCACTCTCCTTAATCTGCCTAGCAATTTGTGGGTTGTTTTTAAGTAGGTTAGGCATTATTTTTTGTGCCAGTTTGTTTAAGCTATCAGGGTCTGTGAAGTCTACTCATTGTAATTCGTTTGCATTAACTCCAGCCTTTATTAGCTTCTCTCTGATACTTGATAATAAGCCCATACCTCTCATTATGTTCCATACGTTCATTTGGACTTATTACTCATATAAATGTCAATACTTCTCATCTAACTCTTTTAAGTCGTGATGATACTTCATTTCAAGCCATTTCTTTTCCATTTCGTACTCCTCATCTTTCCTCATTTCCTCCCCTATAAACTGTAAGATTTCTACTCAGTAGTTAGGGTTGTTTAAGATAGATTGTACTACTTCCTCTTTTTTTAGGTCTTTACCTATGAAGTACATTTCTCTAGTCATCTCCATTTGATACGATTAAGTTATAAAAACAACTCTTTACAATTTTCTGATAATTAAAAAAATAAGATAGTTAACAACTATCCTAAATTTTTTATAACTTAATTATCAACAGGGTTATGCAACCGTAAATCGCTAGCAACCCACTTATAACATTGACCGTACCACAAATCGCTCTAAACACCTTATACTCTTTTACCTCCTTATACTCCATATATATCTTACCATACTTCCTTATATTTTCTGTGTATAAAATAAACTTACTAAATCAATCAACTGTAAGCCAATCTCACTTTAGTAAGTTTTCTAATTTCTTTTTATTCTGACTTAATATAGCACTAGCATTATGTTTTACATTTTTACAATCTCTGCAAAATTCCCACTTGCTCTCTTTACCACATTTTAGACACTTCATAGGCATTAGGGGTTATAAGGTAAATTCTCGCAAGGTATTCAATCTCAATCGCCGTCTAACCCCTTATGTCACAACTTGTATAGCATATCTGCTTTCCACCTACTATCAATATTACTGCAATCACTTTGATAATTACTTATCATAAAAACATTTAAGCATATACTTATTCGCAATATTGGTATTATTATCAGATTTATTATGTATTTTCGCATTATTAATTTTTAGATTATAAAGTTTATTTTCTTCCACCTTTTCTTCAACATCACATAAGTGTATATGGTTAAGAATTAAAGTCAGTATGTTCCTTGATTTATTGTGTTATGTTATATATTCTTAGCACTTCTGCATCACTTATTGCTCTATTGTATACTCCACAATGTCTTACCCATCAGTCTGTTCAATGCCGACCAGTAGCTGTTTTGAATACACATCATAATCTATATATAGTTGTATCGTAGGATGTACTAGAGAATGTTGTTGTTGTGTTTGTTTCTAGGTTTCAGTTTATATAGAATTTTAATGTTCCATCACTCTTACAAGTCATACACCAGAAATACCATACTCAAGCCGTAGGTGTATTTCAGACTTTTACTACACCTGTTCCCTTTAATCAATTATCATTTCAGTGAAATCTTGCATATATATTATAATTATCATAAGGTCTTAATCATATAGTATCATCATAATTTGATGAATAGTTACCATTATTTGTTATTAGTCAAGTCCAATAACTTCATATAGCATTAAAACATATCCATCAGAATAATGTCTTATCTATTCAAGTTGTACTTACAGGAGTAACTATATGCTGTGTAGAATCATCTCAACTTCTAGTAACTCTCGCACCTGTCTTGTTTGCTGTTGCAGAAAAACTACCTGTTCAAGAAAACCAACTAGCATCATTTCCATTTCAGCTTATATCCTTTAAATCTTCTTGTAATGGTCGGTATCAAAGTAATCAGTCCTGTGGTATTGTGGCAGGATATACTTGTTTCTCTACCCCATTTGGTCGTATAGTTACTCTCTTTATCTCTTTCTCTACCAAATTTACATCGTTTCCTTTAGTGAATGTTCAAGTTCAAGAATTAGTATAAAACACATCATTGACTAAGTCATATAGTCATATTACACTATCTGCTTTTCTATAGCATGGGATGAATTCTCTTTGTAATGTTCAATTCTCTTTTATTTTCATATAATATAATTTCATATTTGTATGCTGTGCTACACTTCATCATGAGTTATTAGCAAACAGATATAAATTCTGTCCTACTGAATAAGAAGAACAAGAATATGTCCCTTGTAACACTCAATTTATATAAAATTCTGTATGAGTTTGTTTAAATACATAGTCTGTATTTGTTGCCATAGCATCTAAAGCATAAACTTGTATAGCGTAACTACCTGTATTAGAATATATTGTTGCTATAAATTTTGCTGGGTTTTGTTCTCCGTCTATCTGTAATGCAAAGGCTCTCCTTGAGGCTCAAGAAGATGCGTTCCTACATCAATATAAAGTATAATTATTCCCAGATGTAAAACTTTGTATATTTATTTTACTTTCTACTTCTGTATTATTGTTAGGCTCATATCATGTGTTTATGTATTGTGTTCAAGTACCTTGAATATATTTTACCTCTTGATATTCTGCAGGTAGTCTTGGTTTGAATATTGCTATCTTTTTAGGTTCATTACCTCAATATTTTATACTCATATCTAATTATTTAATTAGTAAATATGATATTCTACTCATGCTACTGGTGTAATTAGAGCGTACTCTGCCTCGCTTCAAACTCGGATACTACTTAATGTACTTGTTGTTCATGTTGTATCATTTTGTATTCATGTAGCTGGTGCATTAGCCCAAGCTGCTGCTCAACTTACTACTGTTAATACTTGTCAGTTTGTTCATACTGCTGGTACTTCGGATACAGTTACAGCTCATGTATTTCAGTTTACACTTGTTACAGCTC
>Ga0265301_10005584_pt1 | contig 12309 bp, 12 predicted proteins | sample AusTroGonzalo_MG_2_FD_193488 | JGI IMG/M metagenome (GOLD analysis project Ga0265301, IMG submission 193488) | Bovine rumen microbial communities from tropical cattle in Woodstock, Queensland, Australia - Gonzalo_04 | ecosystem: Host-associated > Mammals > Digestive system > Stomach > Rumen ...
ACCTCTCACCGCGAATTCGCCTGAGTCGCGGACGATCTGGACTTTCCTGTATCCAAGTTCTGCAAGCGATCTGGCGACATCCGAGATCCTGTAGTAAGAGTTCTTTCTGAAGTTGAGTTCAGCCGAACTGTCGGGGAGAAAAAGCCTGCCGCCGAGCTGTGTCGTCACGATCACATCGGGATCAGAACCTATTTCGGCATACGCTTTCTGGGCGTCGCCCTCTTCACCGCTCCTTTCAAGCAAGAGAAACTGCGGCGCGAAAAGGAGAGTTTTGAGCCGGAACGCGCTAAGAGCCGAAAAAAGAGCGGAAGCATCCCTGAAATTCGGCATTTCGACAATCAACCTGCCGTATTTATTGAACAAATCGACTGTAACCACCGGAAAAGCATCCGGCGAAGTCTCGATAAACTGAGTCATTCCGCGCCCTCAAAACAAGTTGGCCCGCGATTTTAAGGAAAAGACAGGGAAAAACAAGATTTCGTTCTTGTCGATTCGCCGCCTCTCGCTGCCAGCGATATCTCGATATATCGATATCTCGTAATATCGGCAAGATTTTGCGGCGGCAAAGTCAGCGCCGGCTCTTAAAAAATTGAGTTCAAAGATATTATCAATATAATTTGCGGTCGATTTTTGCGAGGGGGATCTTGGGTATTTACGACGGCGGTGTAACATTTTCACTTTTGACTGGCGAAAGCATGCGGGCTGACGCCCTTGTATCCTCGCTTCTCGGGCTTTCGAGAGCCTCTGTGCAGCGCAACATCCGCAATGAAAACCTCTCCGTGAACGGGAAGATCGTCACGAAGTGCAGTTTCTCCAAATTCGCGAAAGGCGACACCTTGGAATTCGAGGCCGAAGCACCTGAACAAGTTTCGGCAGAGCCTGAAAACATTCCGCTCGACATAGTTTTCGAAAACGAAGATTTTCTCATCGTCAACAAGCCGGCAGGCCTTCTCGTTCATCCGGGAAACGGCCATCCGAAAGGCACTTTGCTCAACGGACTTGTCAACTACCTGGACCTGCAGGAAAGATCAAAAGAGGACCCCGTTTTCAGAGCGGGGCTCGTCCACAGGATAGACAAAGATACGACAGGTCTTCTCGTTGTGGCGAAAAACGGGAAAACTCTGACCGAACTTCAGGAGAAATTCTCGCGCCATGACATCGTCCGCGAATATACCTGCCTTGTCTGGGGAAAACTGAAGGACGAAAAAGGAACTGTCGAGACTTTTCACGGAAGAGATCCTAAAAACCGTCTCAGGTTCAGCCCGAATGTGAAAAACGGAAGAAAAGCTGTCACACATTACGAAGTCATAGAGGAGTTCAAATACGCTTCTCTGCTAAAGATCACGCTTGAAACGGGAAGAACGCACCAGATCAGGATGCACATGAACTATCTGGGGCATCCGATCCTGAACGATGAACTTTACGGGGGTTTGCGCAAATCTCCCGATGCGCCTCTGAACAAGCTTCTCGCGGCTTCAGCAAGGCAGCTGCTCCACGCCGGAACTTTGGGATTCGCTCTTGCCGGCAAGGATTTTCTTTTCACTTCCACGCTTCCGGAAGACATGAAAACGATAAAAGAATATCTCGAAAATATTTCATTTACACAAGTTTAGGAGGATACGATGTCATCAAGAACAGCTTTGGTTTTAGAGACTAATCCGGTCATCACCGAAAGATATCTGGATTACACGCATGATTCGGACTGGCGTATAATGCTGAAAGACTCTCTGAACGATTTTCTGGAAAAACTGCAGCATGAAAAATTCAATCTCATCGTAGCGGAAGAATCGCTTCTGCCGCAGGGAATAATCCAGATGATGAGATCGACCGGGATCCCGTTTCTCCTTGCCACAAACAATAAGAATCCCGAAATTCCGACTCTGCCGAGAAACTTCAACCGCACTGAACTGCTGACAGTTTTTGACAGGCTGGTTCCTTACGTTCCCGGAGAACCGGAAACAGATGACTCTACACTTGAAGATACCGTCGTAAACGATATTCTCTCCGGTCTTGAAGATGAGGAGGAAACTTTCGAACTTACTTCCGATGCGGTAGTGACAGAAGCGGCAAAACCGCATGAAGAAAAAAACGATGCGGAGGATTCCGTATCAGATTTTTTCGGAGACGGAGAACTTTTCTGCGATGAAGACCTCAGCGACAAAAAAGCCGCTGAAAACACCATCGTATCCGACTCAGTCAAACCGGCTGCCGTAGTTTCTGAAAGCGAAAAAAGCAGAACTTCCGCCCCTTCATTCAACGACAGCGATATAGACAGTTTCGTAAATTCGTTATCGCTCGGCAAAGATGACGAGAAGCCTGCTTTTGAAAAAATCGAAGAAGAAAAAACGCTGAAAACAGCATTCGAAACGCCTGAAAACGACGACGATACCGCAGATTTTCTTTTCGGAGACTCGTCAGGCAACAAATCCGAAACAGACGAAGCTCAGGAATACAGACATGAAATAACGGAAGTTACCGCCGGTCCGGTCCACAACGAGGTTTTGACAGAGGAAAAAGTTGAAGAAACCACATCAGCAGAAACAGCAGAAAAAGACGCTGCAACCGGTTTTTCCGATGACGCGCTGAAGGCAGCCGTTGCAGAATGGCTGAACAAAAACGCAAGAAGCATAATCAAAGAAATCGTTTTGGAGCAGCTTGCCTCGCTTTCAGAGAAAAAAAATGATTAAACGGGTAGTCTCTCTCGACATAGGAATGAAATTCGTCGGAGTCGCAGCAACAGATCCGACATGGAATTTTCCTGTAATAATCGGTACTTTAAAGCGGAAAGATTCCATCAAAGACGATCTGGAAAGACTTGGAGAGATGCTTGACTTCGATATCGCAGCATTTGCCATCGGTTATCCGGTGCAGAGCAACGGCGCTGAAGGCTCGTTCATGCCGGTTGTAAAAGGATTCGAGCGGAGACTGAAGGAAATTTACGCAAACATCCCCTTTTTCGGAGTCGACGAATTCCTCTCTTCGAAAGAAGCAATCGAAATAAAAAATGTCAAGGCGAAAAACTACCGCGAAAAAAAACGCTCCGGCGTGATAGATTCGACGGCGGCGGCCGTTATCTTAGAAAGATTCATGGATTCGGCCGATTTCAAAAAACTGAAGGAAAGTTTCAAGGAGAACTGAAATGAAAAAACTTACAGGCAAAGAGAAAAAATATCTGCGCGGCCTTGCCCATGCGCTCAGTCCTGTCGTTCTCATCGGAAGAAACGGCTATACAGATCAGGTAGAAGCGCAGATCGACGAAGCTCTTACGGCTCATGAACTGATAAAAATCAAATTCATCGACTATATCGACGAAAAAAAGGAGATCGCGGCTGAAATAGTTGAAAAACTGAAATGCGAATGCTGCGGATCTGTCGGCCACACATTCATTTTCTTCAGGCAGAATGAGGATCCGGCAAAAAGAAAGATAGAATTTTAACAATTTTTACCGGTAACAGTTTGAGCAGGTTTCGTTTTCTCTCACTGATTTTTCTGATTTTCATGACTTCGGCGCTTTTCGGCGCGGATATCGTGGAAGAAGTCGTCTGGGATAGTCCTCTCAGCTATTCCGACTTCTCGAGACTTGTAAAAATCAAAAAAAACCAGCCTCTGTCAATCAAGAAAATCAGACGGACTGTAAAACTGCTCTACGCTTCCAAAAAGTTCGAAAAAATAGATGTCTTTTCGGAAAAATCAGGGGAAGGAAAAGTCAAAATCAAAATTTCGGCACGCCCGCAGCTCATCATCGAAAAGATAAAAATCAAAGGGAACTACCATATTCCGGACAGAGAACTCAAACTCGCTTCCGGTATCGGGCTCAACTCGCTCTATTTCGAGGACAACCTAACGAAAATCCGTGATGAGATCATCTACTACTACCGCGAAAACGGCTATTTTTCGGTTCTCGTGAGCATCGCAACAGAAAACATCTCCAGGACTGCAATCAAAATGACTATCGATGTCAAAGAAGGTCCTCAGGAAAAGATAAACAAATTCGTTCTTAACGGAAAATTCAACAAAACAGAGTTAAAAAAGCTGAAATTCGACCTTGAAGCGGCATTTAAAGGTCGTCCCTATACCGACAAAAACATCACCGAAATCGAATATTTCGTCACCGACAGATACAAAGAACTGGGTTATCTCAACATTTCGGTTGCATCAGACAAGCTCAAAAACGGAACAGTCGCGCTGAAAGTCAGCAAGGGGAGCCGTTTCTCGATAAACGTCGAAGGAGCCTACTGGTTCTCGCCCGACACAGTGACAAAAGTCATAAAAGATGTTCCGAACTACCATTTTGACACAGTCGGAATCCAGAAAAAACTTGAGATACTTTATCAGGCCTACGGTTTCCACGATGCCGAAATCAAAGCGGAAATCTTTGAAAAAAGCATTTCAGGCGAGAACTTCAGTACTATCAACGTGAAAATAAAGGAAAACGAGCGGCGCTTCATCAACGAAATCGTTATCAACGGCGTAGGAAATGAAAGAAACAGAAAAATCGTTACACAAAGGCTGACAGACTTTATCGACGACAGGATCGATGAAGAGAATTTTCCGAGGATCATGATAAACAGAACCACTACCGGCGGCGGATACATCGATTCAGACGGAAAAAGAGAAACTACCCTCAAGGACAGCAGAAAGGATAAAATCATAAAACCAGATTCCCCTCACGCCATTCCGAAAGCATACCTCGAAGAAATCAGAGAGATGACCGAAAAAATCTACCAGAACGGCGGGTATGCCGATGTGGAAGTCGGAAACGCGCAGATCATAGACAAAGACGGCAGGCTCTCGCTGAATATCGATGTTACCGAAAACACGCAGTATTTCCTTTCCGGCGTAGAGGCGTTTTCAGGCGATGAAAAGCTCGATAAGGCTATGAAAAAGAAAATAAAACTACCTAAGCCTGTTCCTTTCAACGAGAGGATCGTCCAGGCTTACCAGAAGAGAATAACCGATTTTCTAACCGATGAAGGCTATATATTCCACCTTGTTACCCACGAAGAAAGATATGATGATGACAAGGTATATCTCACTTTCAATGTCGAGTATCTCTTCAAAGTCAAGATCACCGAGGTCGTCATAGCCGGGAACTATCTCACGACAACATGGGTCGTGCGCCATATTCTGAGAATCGATCCGGGAGATGTTCTTGACGGGGATTCGTTCCAGTACAGCAGAAGAAATATGCTTCAGACCGGTATCTTCCAGTCTGTCGACATCGACTTCATCGACCCGGAGTTTCCGAACGAAGAGAAAGACCTTGTCGTGACGGTAAGCGAATCTGAGCGTTTCAGGATCTCACCCGGTGTCGGAATAAGCACGGACGAAGGTGTCAGGGCTATAGGCATATTCGAGTGGAAAAACATGGCTAAATCGGGCGTTTCCTCAAAAATCAGTCTCAAAGTTTCAAAAAAAATAGAATTTTTCATGAACGACCGCTTCAAAAAATACTACTCGGAAGACTTCACAGACTGGCAGCAGACAGAAAGAAAAGTCAATCTCACATTCCTTTTTCAGGACACTTACATTCCGAAAGTCCCCCTTTCGGCACAGATAGACGCTTTCCATGTCCACGACATCCGAAGCAACGGCGGACTTCCCTACATGATTGACAAAAACGGTCTATACCTCAGTATTTTCAGGCGTTTCAGCAACCGCTACTTCATTTCCACCGGTGTCGAGGTCGCATACCGTTATGAAAAAGACTATGAGGTCGAAGAAAGCGGGGATGTCAGCTACGAAATTCTGCAGAGACTCGTTATCTCGCCCGAAATAAGAGGATACATCGATTTCAGAGATTCGCTTTTCTTCCCGACAAAAGGATGGAAACTTTCCCTCAGATACCAGAACACCTCCTCTGTAGCCGGTGATACGAACCAGTATTCACTCTTCGAAGGCGGTCTTGCGATATATATTCCGCTCCATTACAGGACCAATTTTGCAGGCGATATCATATCGACAGACAGACTGATTTACCACGCTTTCCTTGCTTCTGCCTTCCTTCTTCCGCACTCCGGTGAACTTTCGTCAGACGATGTCCTGAAACTCGGCGGCAACACAACAATGCGCGGATTCTACACGAACGAGCTGCTTCCGGCAGACATGAAAGGAGAAATGGCAGAAGGCAAATTCTACATGTATATGCGCAACGAACTCAGGGTCAAAATAGTAACAGACCTCTATTTCATAGGGTTCTGCGACATCGGCAACCTTTGGGAAGAACTAAGTCACGTAGGTGAAGGCGAGCTTTTCCGATACACTTCCGGCGGCGGCCTGCTTTACGCATCGCCTATCGGCTCGATAACAGCACAGGCCGGCTTTAATCTAAAACCGAAAGAAGGAGAAAATTCATGGACCATCCACGTTTTTCTTTCAACAATGTAAGAACAATCAAGATACTGATATTGCTGGCATTTTCTATGACACTTATATCGTGCGGCAACGAATCTCAGGCAAACTACTGCGAAGGAACAACCGTTTCCGTAAAAGGAAGAGCCGAAGACGATTTATACATCAAAGGCTCTTTCAACAACTGGTCGCTTTCGACTCCTATGACCTACAAAGACGGCATCTGGAGCGTCGAACTTTTTCTTGCTCCCGGCAGCTACCCATACAAATTTTTCTCGGCAAAAACTTCCGAAAGCTTTACTGATGAAACAAATCCGCTGACAATGTTCGATCAGGATGTACGCTGCAGCAAACTCGTAGTCAAAGACTGCCGCTACCCCTCGGCGGAACTTGCCGGCCGCCCTGAAATAAACGGCAAAAACATCAGATTTCAGATAAAGTTCACGCCAGGAATATCAGGCAGGAACCCCGATTTCAAAAAATCTGAGATTTTGCTCGGAAGAGAAAAGGCCGACTATTCGTTTGACAAAAAAACAGGAATAATTTCTATAGATTACAAAGCGCAGGATTTCGGTAAATACACATGGTTTTTCAGAATTTTCGATACCGGCGGCTTCGCGGCAGAAGTTCTCACCGTGCCGGTATGGATCGAAGACAAAGCATTTGACTGGAAAGAAAACGCATTCATATACCAGATTATGACCGACCGCTTCAGCAACGGTGACGAAACAAATGACTCTCCCCTTCCCGATATCGACGAAAAAGCGAACTGGCAGGGAGGCGACTTTCAGGGAATTATCGACAAAATTGAAGATAATTACTTCACAGACATGGGGGTAAACGTACTCTGGATAAGCTCTCCGGTTGCAAACACCGAAAATCCCGGCAAGGGAATGGGCGGAGATACACGATATTACGCACCGTACCACTCATACTGGCCTGTTGCGACAGGCTGGACAAACGAACTCAAAATCCCGGGGCTTGCCTCACCGGTTGAAAAGCACTTCGGAACTGCCGAAAAACTGCACGAACTTATTCTGAAAGCACACAAAAAAGGGATTCGTATCATGTTCGATTTCGTTCCGAACCACGTTCACACCGATTCCTATCTCTGGAAAACATACAAAAATCAGGGCTGGTTCAACATGGCAGCTGCGGGGCTTCCGGCAAATTCGAACGGCGGGTACACGTGCGGCTGGGAAATGCCGGTCGAATGCTGGTTTACAGACTATCTGGCCGACATAAACTACCGGAACAACGATGCAACCGAAGCTGTGATCAACCATCTGATATGGATGATTCAGGAATTTGACATCGACGGGCTCCGCCTTGACGCGATAAGACTCATGGAGATCGATTTTACATCCTCTCTTAAAACGGCGATACAGCGCAAAGTGACGACAACAGGCATTCTTTTTTACATGATCGGAGAAACTTTCACCGACGACACTGGCTGGGAGGAAATCGGTGACTACTTAGGCAAAGACAAGCTTGACGGACAGTTTGACTTCCCGCTTTACCACCACATTGTGCGGACATTCCTGCTTCAGAGTGAAACTATCGAAACTTTTGCAAAGTTTTTGAAAGCCAACGACTACCGCTATCAGAACGACTTCTACAAAGGCTCGATCATGGGAAATTTCATCGGCAACCACGATGTGGCGCGGGCACTGAGCCTTGCGAACAGGGATTTTGACGGTGTTTCGTCACAGGGCGGCGCCGAAGCTGACCAAAGAGTCTGGGAAAACTCTCCGGAACTGCCTGAAGATGAGCTTCCGTTCAAGAAAATGAGAAATGCTCTGACTTTCATGTTCACTCATCCCGGAATCCCGATAATCTATCAGGGCGACGAGTTCGGAATGCCTGGCGCTAACGACCCGGACAACAGAAGAATGGCTCTTTTCGGCGACGATCTGAGCGAAAACCAGCGTAAAAATCTTGAACACACGCAGATTCTCGGCAAATTCCGTAAAGACCATCCCGCTCTCGCAAATGGAACAAGAAAAAACCTCATCGTCAAAGAAAATATCTACGCTTTCGCAATGAAGCATGAAAAAGAGACAGTCATAGCCGTTTTCAATAACGGTGAAAAAAGTGAAGAAGTAACGATAGACCTCAATGAAGCCGGCTTTAAAGGCGGGGCAGAAGCTCTGTTTTCCGAAAAAAAGCCTGAAATAAAAGAGAACGTGATCACGATCGAACTCAAACCTTTCAGTTCGGAATTGATTTACGGGGGAAACGACATTATATAATTCGCTGTTTTTGATTTTTCAGAGGTAAAAATGGAAAGAATAAAGGTTCATACAGAAAATCCTGAAAAAAGGGTGATAGACAAAGTTGTAAACGTGCTGGAAAGCGGCGGAGTCGTGCTTATTCCGGGTGACACGTCCTATCTTCTGGCTGTGAAAATCGGCAAAAAAGGGGCTCTTGACAAACTGAATCGGATAAAACAGAGCAAAAAAAGGAAGTTCTACTCCCTGATTTTCAAGGATTTGAGCGACATTTCGCGCTACGCCGACATCGACAACCGCCATTTCAGCCTGCTGAAACGCTGCCTTCCCGGAGCTTACACATTCATTCTTACAGCGAGCCGCGAAATCCCCAAAATCATGCTCGAAAACCGCAAGGAAATCGGAATCAGAATCCCCGAAAGCCGCTTTCTGAACGATCTTGTCGATGCTTTGGGCGAACCTATAGTCGTTTCGACCGCATCGAATGAGGACGGCGAGGAGTTCTGCGACCCGGAAGAAGACGCTCCAGACTGGCTCGGTTTCGTCGATCTGCTGGTAAACGGCGGCTATATCGCGATGGATCTGACTACGATCGTCCAGCTTTCGGGCGACGAATACGAAATCGTCCGCGAAGGCAAAGGCAATACTGATATTTTTTAAGGAGGAAACATGGATTTCATCGAACTCGCTAAAAAACGTTACTCTGTCAGGAGTTATTCGGACAAAAAAGTGGAAAAGGAGATCCTCGACAAGATCCTCGAAGCGGGAAACATCGCTCCGACCGCTAAAAACCAGCAGCCTCAGCGCATCTACGTCATCGAAGATCCTGCCCTGCTCGCAAAACTCGACACTCTGACTCCGTGCCGCTACAACGCGCCGACAGTTCTCATTTTCACCTACAATACCGACGAAGACTGGAAAAACCCGAATGAAGAAGGGATCCACGCAGGGATCGAGGATGTCAGCATCGTCGCGACTCACATCATGCTTCAGGCGGCGGAACTCGGGCTCGGCACGACCTGGTGCAATATGTTCGGAAACACAGCACTCGAAAAGGCGTTCAACCTCCCGGCAAACGAAAGATCGGTCCTCTTCATGGATCTCGGCTATCCGGCTGAAGATGCGGGACCATCGCCCAGACACACCGAAAAGAAACCGCTGGAAGCAACAGTCAAATATTTGAAATAGGAGACCGGAATGAAAAGATCATCACTTGCCGCGGTTTTCGCTCTTTTGTTCTCGCTTCTTCTCTCCTCATGCGGAAAACAGCCGCCGACCCCCGCAACTGAAGCGCAGAAAATGATCGAAATGAAGCAGGAAGCTGAACAGAAACTCAACGACGCCGTCAAAACAGCCGAAGAAAAAGAAAAGAAGGCTCTGGAAGATCTTTAAACGCAAACTCTTCCTCTCTGCATACCGAAACATTTACTACGTCCACAGGTATTTTCTACACAGCAAATCAAATCCGCACTTGACAAAAATATTCAGTGTATTAGACTAAAAACAATGCTGGAGCGTGGGCGGAGACTGCCGCCGCCGTCGGTGTTACACCGAGTGAATCGTGGATTTGGCAACCACCGCGTCAGCATACCTTATTTTCATGTTCGTTATGTCGTTCTTGGCATTGCTCAAATAGATTTCAAAATAAATTTAAAAAAATTCGAAACAAGTATCGACAAATCTTTTTACCGCATTACATTCCCGACATAAGGATATCGCGCCTTTGACTGCGAACTTTATACGGCCGGAGCAGTTTTTATTGTTCCGGCATTTTTTTAGGGTGAAATGCTGAATATTTACGAGACAGATCCTGATTACATCTGTTAGAGCTCAACTGTTGCATTTTTTGCAACACTTCCCCCACCCCGCACAAAATTAAATTCTCTAATTGCTCAACAACTTGTTGAGTAACCGTTAGTTCGGGAGATATTAAAAGTTAATTTTCCGGCAGGAATTCTATTTTCAGCCTCATTCCCATTCCGGTCGCAAGACGCTGAAGTGTTCTAATGGATGGATTGGCGTTGCCTTTTTCTATTTTGCTGATGTCCCCTTGCGCGATCCCGGTACGTTCCGAGAGCTCTTTTTGGGTGAGACCTGATCGTTTTCTGGCGTCTATGATCGCCTGGATCACGGCATGTTCCGGCTGGAGTTTTTCATATTCTGCCTTAAATTCAGGATCTTTCAGCTGTTCTTTGAGAAAATCGTTAAATTTTTCAACCATTTTTCTTCTCCTTACCGGCAAGATAATCTCTCCTGTATTTTTTTGCCGTTTCAATTTCTTTGGCAGGCGTTTTTTGAGTTTTTTTAACAAAACCATGAGTCAAAACGATGCGCCTGTCAACATAGAAAAAATATAGGACCCTTGTAATGTCCGTTTTGACTTTTGCCCGCAACTCAAAAATTCCTTCAGACAAATGTTTGGAATAGGGTTCTCGGAGCTCAGAACCGTTATCCTGTAAGATCGATATCATATCTGCCATTTTTGCCCTCATTTTTACATCAAGCGAAAGAAGAAATTCTTTTGCAGGTTTAACTCCGTTTGGTTTTTCATAAAATTCTACTTCAAAATTTGTCACAGAACCTCTCCGCAGATTGTTTTATAGGATTTATCCCATTTTGTCAAGTTATCACAAACATCAACTCTTCTATTCGTCAAACAACGAAATTCAAATCATCATACTAAATTCTTCAGAATTTAAAATAAATTTTCAAAGAAAAATAATTCAACTTTTTATTTTATCAAGCTATAATTACACGTTTCTATTTGGAGGTTACATAATGAAAGAAGTAAAAAACACTCAAATCAAATTTCGCATATCGCTCTGCGACAGATCGGCAAACCACTGGTTAGCTTTTTCTTTGAATTAGAATTTAAAATTTGATGCATATATCCGGAGAAAAATGCAATGCTAATATGCGGGAGGGAATCTGATGATTATTGGTTTTGAGAGTGAAACCGTTGAATTTAAACTTACAACAGGAAATAGAGATCAGTATTCATCCCGGAAAAATAGAGATATACAATCCAGGATCATTTCCGGATGACCTCACGCCGCTTGATTTTATTTCACGGAACCTTCCGTCTTACAAGAGAAACAGGCTGATTTTGGACATACTGTTCAGAAGCAGAGATGTGGAAAAATCCGGTACCGGCTTCCAAAGAGTGAATGATTTTTGCAAACAGCAAAATGTAACTTGGAACTACAGAAAAGAGGCCCATGGTTTCTTTTTCGAATTTATCAGGACAAATGTCCAGATAAATGTCCAGATAAATGGCCAGATAAAGAAAGAGCTAACAGATGCTGAACAGATCCTCTTTAATTTAATTCAGAATAATGAAGGCATCTCAAAAGCGGAAATGGCTATAAAGATTGGAAAATCAGAAAAGACCGTTCAGAGAATAGTGTCTTCTCTCATAAAAAAACAGGTCATAGAACGGGAAGGCTCCAACAAATCAGGATTTTGGAAAGCGTTATCGGTCACGAAAACAGCTGGCAAGCCAGATAAAAATAACAAATTTCCAAAAAAATTAAAATAAATATTTCCAACAAAAACATTAGATTTTTTGCAACCAAAACCAGCAGATAATTGCTTAAGGATTCGGTTGTGACGATGAGGGAATAGCGGACGGTACTAGTCAAGAAAAAGTGGACACGAAAAATGAGCCATTATCAAAAAAGTTGAAATAAGGTTTTTGAAAGTGGACACATAAACGATCGATCATAAA
>Ga0265301_10005591_pt1 | contig 12300 bp, 9 predicted proteins | sample AusTroGonzalo_MG_2_FD_193488 | JGI IMG/M metagenome (GOLD analysis project Ga0265301, IMG submission 193488) | Bovine rumen microbial communities from tropical cattle in Woodstock, Queensland, Australia - Gonzalo_04 | ecosystem: Host-associated > Mammals > Digestive system > Stomach > Rumen ...
AGGCCGCGCACGAGCTGGTGAAGGCCATGCCCGGAGTCGACAAGGGCCGCACGACCGTCGGGTACGAGTCCGGCGGCAAGAAGGGGAAGAAGGGCAAGTGAGCAGGTTCGCGCGCACGATGTCGGCCCCGCCGGGAGGCGAGTGGTTCTGGGAGGACGGCGAGACGTTCATACACTCGCCGTCGTACGCCGACGCCGTCGACGCGCTCGCCCGGCATTTCCGGGCGAAGGGAATCCAGAGGGACCCCGCGACCGCGCTCGCCGAGCACATGTGCCCGCGCATGCCGCGCGGGTTCTGCATAGGCGCGACGCAGGCGCAGTCCGGCCCGACGCTCTCCGAGCTTCTCACCCGCACGAGGGACATCTGCCTCGGGGCGCGCATGCAGGACGCCGCGACCGCGCAGCGCAGGCTCGAGCGGTGCGCCTCCTGCCCGAAGTGCTCGCACCCGACGTGCGTGCCGTGCCGCGGCGTGGACGCGCAGATATACGAGATGTTCGAGGGGCGCAGGCCGCCCGTCCCCGCCGACCGCAAGTCCGGCGTGTGCGACTGCTTCACCGTGTTCGCGATGGCGCTCGCGACCGTGGACGACAAGGTCCCGGACCCGCCCGACCTTCCCGACACCTGCTGGAGGAACGAAAGATGAGCTGGATATACGGCTACGACTACACCGACGGCGACAGCGCCCGGCCCGCGCGCGAGCGGTTCTCCGACCCCCGCGCCCTCTACAAGGTCTTCGAGACCTTCCGCAGGTACGACATCAAGGACCAGGAGCGCCGCGCGCGCATCCTCGCGATCTACAACAAGAACCGCCCGTACAAGCCGGAGGAGCTCGAGAAGATCGGGCAGAAGTGGCGGACGAACCTCAACTTCGGCGCGCTCGCGAACGCGGTCGACGCGAGGGCCGGCGCGGTCGCGCGCATAGCGACGGAGACGTGCAGCCTCGTGAGCCTCGAGAGCCCCGTGCCGCAGTTCGCCGGGCCGGAGGACGAGGCCGTCACGACCGTCATCGAGGAGGAGTTCTCCCGCGCCATCCGGCTCGACGGGAGGGTCATCCCGCAGCTCGCGCTCGCCAACAAGGAGGCGGACCTCTACGGGTGCGGGCCGGTCACGTGGCGCGACCCCGAGGACTACGTGCCGCAGGCGCTCCGCCGGGGACAGGTGCTGTTCGACCCCGAAGGCCCGACGGCGTCCGCCGACCACGAGATCATCATGGTCGACACGGAGCTTTCCGCGACGGAGGCGTTCCGCGTCGTCGACAACCCGGACATGGCCGCGTCCGCCGGGTGGAACGTCGAGGCCATGAAGAAGTGGATCGTGCGCGTGTTCCGCGAGGACTTCGACACGAGGAGCGACACGTCCGCCGTCGGCGGCGTCGGCGTCCTCGAGTCCATGCTCGAGACCATGCGCCGCAACGACTACTTCGAGGCGAACCAGTTCCGCAAGTTCCACGTCCTGTTCGTGTTCGTGCGCGAGATGGCCGCGCCCCGCAAGATAACGCAGATCATCGTGCCCGCCAACGACCAGCTCGTCGGCGACGACTGCGACAAGGAGTTCCTGTACAAGAAGCAGGACGCCTACGACACGATGGACGACGTGTTCTTCTGGTTCTGCCCGGACCTCTCGAAGCACTACATCCGGTCGGCCCGCGGCATAGCGTCCGACGTCGCGCCCAAGTCCGCCGTCAAGGACCGCGTGTGCTGCGCGATGGTGGACGGCGTCATCCGCGCCATGTCCCTCGTCGTGAGGCAGCAGGGCCCCGGCGCGTCGCCGGTCACTTCGCTCCAGGAGGTCGGGCCGTACACCGTGATCGGCCAGGACTTCGAGGCCGTGCCGAACGCGAACCAGATGTCCAACTTCCAGAGCGCCGTCTCCGTCGTGCAGATGCTCGACCAGGAGAGCACGGGCTCGCTCGCCGGCATGGCGTTCGGGGCGACCGTGCCGAGGGTCGCCGCCGGAGGCGACAGGCAGTCGAAGGCGGAGGCAGAGATCGCCGAGCGCAGGCAGACGCAGCGCGACGACAACTACATGACCTCGCGCCTCGCGTTCCACCGCCTCGTGTGGCGCGGGACGTTCCGCAGGTTCATGAAGATCGCGACCGGTCCCGACGTCGTGTGCCGCGAGTACCCGCACGTCCAGGAGTTCAAGGAGCGGTGCGAGAAGCGCGGGGTGGACAAGGCCACGCTCCGCGAGGCGCTGAAGACGTTCCAGGTCGACGTGAGCCGCGAGGTGATGCTCGGGATGGACGGGCTCACGCAGCTCATCGCCGACGCCCTCGCCCAGTTCGGGGGCACGTCCGACGAGCCGGGCCGCAAGCGCATGGCGCACGACGTCATCCGCTTCCGCCTCGGGCCGAAGCTCGCCAACAGGTACTTCCCCATCGAGTCCCGCGACAACGGGCCGTCCAACGACGCGTCCGTGGCGACGCTCGAGAACAACGCGCTCCAGGCGGGGCAGCCGGTCCTCGTCGGCCCCGACCAGCGCCAGCTCGCCCACATCAACGTCCACATGCAGGTCCTCCAGTCGATCCAGGAGCAGGTGCAGAACGGCATCGCCGAGGCCCAGCGCGAGTGGGAGGAGCAGGGGCAGATGGAGCAGAGCGCGGACGGGAACCTCGCGCCGAAGATCGAGGATCCCGAGCGCCTCATGCAGGTCCTCGTCGCGACCTCGCAGCACATCCAGGAGCATCTCGCCATCTTCTCCGTGCAGCCCAACACGAAGGAGGAGGCGCAGCGCGTGAGCCAGGTCCTCACCGGCATGGGCGACGTGACGCAGGCCCTCAACCTCGCCATCGCCACCCAGCGCCGCGTCCGCGAGGCCGAGGAGGAGAAGCGCCAGCGCGAGCTCGAGGAGCTCCAGCGCGCGGCGGACGAGGCGGAGATCGCGAAGGCCAACCACAAGGCGGACCTCGACGCGCAGAACGCCAGGCACAAGATCGACCTCGACCACCAGGTCGCGCTCGAGCGCCTCCGCATGGAGGGTGAGATCGGTCGCCAGCGCCTCGCGATCGAGGCCGACAGCGCGAGGGGCAAGCAGCGCATCGCCTTCGAGACCGCGCGCAACGACGCGCTGGTGAAGTCCGAGCAGGCCCGCGGAGACATGGCCCGCAGGGACGCGGAGTCCCGGCAGAGCATGGAGCTCAACAGGGCGAGCGCGGAGCAGGAGGCCCGGATCAGGGCCGGCGAGGCCGCGCAGAACAGGCTCGAGGGCCGCAGGGCCATAAGGAGCGTGACCGGACGGGAGACGCCGCAGCCCGCCGATCTCGCCGACAACGGAGCGTCCGGCGGGGTGGTCCCGCTGTGAAAGGAGAAAGACACATGGAAGAGAAGAAGACAGACACCCTCGGGGCCGAACTCATCCCCGAGGCCAAGGACAAGGTGAGCCACGAGGACGCGGAGAAGGTCCGCGTGCTCGTCAGGCTCGACATCGCGAAGTTCCGCCAGCAGAAGGAGCAGTTCCTTCGCGCCGCCGCGGACTGCGACATCGCGATCGCGCAGCAGGAGGTCGTGCTCGCCGACCTCGACCGCCGCGAAGTCGGGGTCGCGTACCCCGAGCCCCCGGAGGCCCCCAAGGAGCCGCCGAAGGCCGATCTCGGCCAGCCGAGGGGACCCGGCGCGGAAGGGGAGTCGAAGTGACCGACCCCGCGGTCAAGCACCTGGTCGAGGTTCTCACCGCCGACGTGCGCGTGCGCATGTCCGGCGGGATCGAGCGGTTCCTCACGCGCCTCGCCCTCGACGGCGGGCGCAAGGACTACGAGGAGTGGGCCGCGTCCCCGATGACGCGGACCTTCCTCGACGCGGTCAAGTCCCTCGCGGACACCGTGCCGCTCGCCGAACCGTCCGACCACGGAGGGCTCGCGAAGGCGTTCGGGTGCCTGTCGGCGCTGCGCCTCGTCGTGAACCTCGTAGAGGATCCGACGAAGGTGTTTCCGTCGATCTACGACGGGGCGGGCATGCTCATGTCGCGCACCGTCGACGGCACGCCGACCGCGTCCTACGAGACGCCTCCCACCAGCGAACCCGAATCCACGGAGACATAAGACATGGCAGAATCCGCACCGAGCGCCGCCGCGCTCGACGCCCAGGTCGCCGGGCAGATAGGCGACATCCTGAACGGGCTCACGGGAGGCGGGGAACCGCCCGCCCCCGCGCAGCCGCCCGCGCAGCCGCCCGCGCAGCCGGCGGAGCCTCCCGCGGCGCAGCCGCCGTCGGAGCCGCCCCCGCCCGCGCAGCCCAGGCCGCCGGAGCAGCCCGCGCCCGCGCAGCCGCCCGCGCAGCCGCCCGCGCAGCCCCCGGCCCAGCCCCCGGCCCAGCCTCCCGAACCCGAGTTCACCGTCGCGCCGACGTCCGCGGACACGCTCCGCTCGATGTTCTCGCGCCAGCAGGTGCAGCCGGCGGAGGCGCAGCCGCCCGTCGAGGTCCCGCCGGACGTCCCGATCGCGGAGCCCGAGAACATGGACGAGAAGGCGCGCAACGCCTGGGTCGAGTCCCGCAACCGCGAGAAGCAGCTGCGGCAGTTCCTCGCCCAGCAGAAGCGCCAGATCGACGAGTTCGCGGGCAAGCAGGAGGAGTTCCAGAAGGAGCGCGATGAGCTCGCGAAGGCCCTGAAGGAGCGCGACGACCAGCTGAAGGCCGCGAACGAGAAGCTCGGGAAGCTCGACCTCTCCGGCTCCGTGGAGTTCCGCAAGAGGTACGACCAGCCGCTCCAGCAGGCGGAGGCGAACCTCGACACGGCGATACACGACTCCATCGAGGGGGCCGACACCCCGGAGCAGATCGCGAAGATCCGCCAGTACATCCTCGGCGACGACGCGCAGTTCAGCGAGTACATCTCCGGCCTCGACATCGACACGCAGGGGACGCTCATCGAGAAGCGGCGCACGCTCATCGAGCTGTCGGCCCAGCGCGAGCAGGCGTTGAAGGACTGGCAGACGACGGCGCGCGGGCTCACCGACGCCGCCGCGAGGGAGGACGCCGCCGAGCGCGCGATCGCGAGGCGGAGGGCGGCGGAGAACGCCGTCCGCCGCAACACGACCGAGCTGCCGGCGAACCTCCGCCCGTACGTCACGACCGACGAGGCCTTCGCCGACGAGGTGAAGACCGCGAACGACGCGTTCTCCGCGTTCATGGCCACGGCCACGGACGAGGAGATGGCGGCCGCCGCGCACCTCGGGCACTTCATACCGGCCATGAACCGCGCGCTCATGCTCGCGATCGGCAGGGCGCAGCAGGCGGAGGAGGAGCTCCTGCGCATGCGCGGGATCCGCAACGTCCCGATGAGGACCGCGCCGCCCGCCCCCGCGCCGAAGCCGCCGCCTCCGCCCCCGCCCACCGCGGAGGGACTGGAGAACCAGACCCTGCGCGGGATCGAGGAGACCCTCGCGCCGCTCATGGGCGGCCCCGCCGTCCCCCGGGCATAGCCGGAACCGGACCTGTCCGCGCTCGCCGCAAGCCCCTCTGCGGTGGGCGCGGACTTTTTTGCTTTCTGGGGCTTGCGCGCGAGGCGCAGATGTGGTATCATAGGTGCCGACGGAGTAAATCGCCCTCCCCGCGGGGCACCTGAACTCGGGTCTATTCCGCGTGCCCGCGCGGCGCACCCGGCCACGTACAGGCCGGACAAAGGGTCTACTTTCGCGACAGCCCGCGCGAGATGCAGGAGACGCGTGTCTCCCGCGCAACCGTTCACGTTCCAAGAAAAGGAAAAAGACTATGGCTACTTTGCCAGGTTATGACTCTGCCCGCGCCGCGCTGTCGGGCATCGAAGGTTTCAATGACGGAGCCGCCGCCATTCCCGGCCGCTCCGGCCCGTTCGCGAAGTTCCTGCTGCCCGGCATGGGCGACGAGGCTCGCTTCGGGATAGGTCCCGTGCGCAAGTCGTCCGGTTGGGTCGAGACCCAGCTCGGCCGCTACGCCGTGCAGGGAATCCCCGCCGACCAGAAGCGCCGCTACGCCGGCCCCATCGCGGGCGCGTCGGTCGCCGAACAGCTCGAAGGCTGGACGCAGGCGCTCGACACGATCGCCGCGACGCAGGCCAACACGATCCACGAGATCGCGACGATGCGCCTGTCGAAGTTCTGGATCAACATGATCAAGAGCGAGTCCTGGAAGCCGTTCAACGGCTGGGAGTCGAAGGTCACGATCTTCCGCGGCGGCCTCCTGCACCAGTCGGGCCTCTCCAACTGGCGCCGCATCATGCCGGTCCCCGAGCTCGGCGTCAACCATCCGTCGACCCTTCCCGGGTTCGAGACGGTCATGGGCACGACCGAGGAGCTGACGGGCGTCGGCTACGAGGCGGGCTGGGGCTCCGACTCGATCAACATCGACCATCTGCGCAACGTGCCCAACGCGCCGCAGCAGGTCAAGGAGATCCTCGACGTCGGCGTCGACCAGGCGATCGCGCTCCGCGAGAGCTACAACCGCGAGACGTACATCAACATGGCGTGCCTCATGCACCGCGCCTTCGTGATGTGCTGCGACTGCCAGCCCACCGAGGACGTCGGCTCGCGCGCGTTCATCTACGACCCGCACGTGGCGTGCGACGCCTTCCAGGCCGTCGTCGGCACGAACGTGCCCTCCGGCACGGTGCTCGTCGGCAAGGCCACGAACTCCGGCGTGGTGGAGAACAACGACTGGGTCGCCCTCGTCGACGACCGCAGCGCCTTCACCAACAAGAAGGTGTTCGCGTTCCTCGACTCCACGACCCGCCTCGACTGCTACGGCCAGTACCACGCCCAGAAGGACGTCGTCATCGACCCGTCCACGGGCATGGAGGCTCCGTTCGTGCTGATCGACGCCGGTCCCGCGGGCGAGACCCTCGAGATCGAGCCGCCGAACTTCGACATGCTCGAGCGCATGACGGACGAGTACGCGCAGCGCTGCCCCGAGGCCGCTGTCGGCCACGACGGCGACGTTCCCGTGTTCGCGATCACGCTCAACCACAGCGACATCGACAAGCTCATCCGGGCGACGCCGATCGAGTGGGACGCGTGGCGCCGCGCCGAGCCGCAGGCGCTCATCACGCACTACGGCATCAGCAAGGCGAAGGTCTACCGCCGCTGGGCGATCGTGAACGACACGAACCAGCTGCGCATGAAGCCGATCGCCTACATCTCGGAGTACACCTCCACGGAGGCGAAGAAGTACGGCAACGTCGGCTACCGCGACGGGGACGACACCTCGCTCCAGGGCCGCGCCGTCTACGTCTGCGTGGTCGTGAACCCGAAGATGCTCTCGCCCACCCGCAAGGGCACGAACGGCTACTCCGTGCCGGTTCCGAACCCCGAGTACTTCACCGCGCCCCTCGCGCTGGCGAACGTCGTCATCAAGGACACGTTCATCAACCAGCTCGAAGGCCCGGCCCCGTCCATCGGCAACGGCACCGACTTCGGCCCGCAGCCTCCGTGCAACGGAACGTGGGGCTTCCTGAACATCCAGGACAAGCTCACGAACCCGTTCCGCCAGACGGGCAACTTCTACGGCCTCCTGCGCACGCACGTGAAGCCGACGAAGTACACCCAGGAGGCGGCGTGCTTCGTGTACGCCCGCGACGTCCAGGCGTTCAAGGCGTTCACGCAGGCCGAGAACCGGATCATCAACCCCGACTACACCGGCCTCTCGCAGAGCGCCGCCGTGGCCAAGGTCGAGTCCTCCGCGTTCACCGGCACGTCCGCGGTGACGACCCTCCCCGCCGGCAAGCCGATCGACCTGACGCTCGAGACCACGCCCCACCTCGCGCTCGAGCTGGGCTCGAAGGTCGAGCTGGCCAAGGACACCGGAGGCACGCTCTCGGGCAACTCCCCCGTGGTGGTGCTCGACGCGAGCCGCTGGCCGCGCGTCAAGGTGGCCCCGCTGTCGACCCTCACGCTCTCCAACGTGGGCATCGCCGACAACTACGTCACCTCCACGCACGAGTCGCACGACCTCACCCTCACGGGCACGGTCCTCGTCGGCAAGTAGCCGACGAAGGCTCCGCCGGGCGCTTTCTCCCCCGGCGGAGCCGACTCTCTTCAACCGGACACGGGAACCGACGGCATGAAGTACACTTTCGGAAAGGCCAAGCAGCTGCTTGCGAGGTCGTGCCACTCGAAGGCCGAGGACATAGGCGAGAAGATCAACATCGCCGTCCGCGCCCTCTGCGACACGAACCCCTTCGAGCACGAGTTTCTCCGGCAGGTGGTGCGCATGACGTCCGCGACTCCCGTGTTCAGCCTCCCCCAGGGGGCGACGGGGCTGGTGCGCGTCTGCGTCAACGGACGCCCGACGACGCTGCACGGCCCCGATTTCCAGTTTCTCTCGTCCGGCCCCGGCGACCTCGACATGGTGCCCGGCGGCTACGAGAGGTTCGGCGGCGACGTGGCCGACCTCGGCACCTCGCCCGTGTGGATGCAGCCGTCCGGCTTCGGGTGGCTCGCTGCCACCTACAAGGGTTCGGCGCTCCAGCCTCCGATCACCGTCCACGCGACGGGGATGGACGGCGACCGGGTCACGTTCAAGCTGATGCCGAAGGCGGAGTCCGCTCCGCTCGAATACGACAAGGCGCACCCCGTGCGCACGATAGACAGCGTCGTCCTCGACCCGTCTACCGACAACTACATTTCGCTGTACATGACCGAGGTGCTGCCCGCGAGGAGCGAGTGCCTCGTCGCCCGGTACCATCCGGGCTTCCACGTCCCCGAGTTCAGGCGGTACAGGCTTCCGTGCCTTCCGCATCCGGGGCCGTACGAGATCCTCGCGGAAATACAGTTCGAGCCTCCCGACCTCATCGACGACGAGGACGTGATACCGTTCCCGTCCCTCGAGCCGATCAAGTCGATGATCCTCTACGAATACTCGAACCAGAACCTCGAGGGCACCGCCGCGGAGGCGTACCTGAAGCAGGCGCAGGAGTGGCTCGCGAGGGCCAACCAGCGCAACCGCCTCCAGCAGGGCCCTGTCACCCTGAACGTGCCGTACGAAGGCTCCGTTGGCCAGCTGTGCGACGCGCTCGACAACCTGTAAGGAGGCAAGCGTGGCGAACGGAACAGTCCAGAAGGGCACCGACAACGTCGAGGACCGCACGGAAGACAGGACGCGGAAGGCCCAGCCTCCCCGTCCGCCCGAGCACCGCTCGATGACCGTGACGGTGCAGGCGGGCGACGGCGTGGTCGGGGGAGACTCCTCCGCCACCGCGACCCGCGGCTACGGGAACGGCTGGACGACCCGCGGCATGAACGTCACCGAGGCCCGGCAGCGCAGGGAGGCGGCGGACAAGGCCGCCCGCGACGCCGCGTACAGGGCGGACAAGGCCGCCCGCGACGCCCATCGCGCGGACCTCGAGAGGAACGCCTACCGCATGAACGCGGCCACCCAGCGCCGCGACGCCCGCGAGGCCCGCGCCCGCGAGGAGGCCAGGAGGGCGGAGCGCGCGAAGACGACGATCGACGCGGCGGAGTGGGAGAAGGCCGGGCAGAGGAACGGCCAGCTCCGCACGGAGGAGGTGAAGAACGCCGACGGCTCCCTCGTCATGGGCGCCGACAAGAAGCCCGTCGTGAAGACCTTCCGCAACGAGGGCTCGATGTTCGACCCGACGAAGAACGCCGACGCGGTCGCCGCCGTCGAGAAGTGGTGGCAGGATTCCGGCGGGCAGTTCACGACTGGCCACGGCGTGCCGAAGGGCACGTTCGACAAGAACGGGAAGCTCCAGGCGGCGAACCTCACGTCTGACCAGTTCGCCCAGCTCCAGCGTCTCCAGGGCGCGTTCGACGAGAAGATGGCTCCGATCCGCCAGGCGCAGGCGATGCGCGACGCGCAGAGCTACCTCAAGGCTTCGGAGCTTGTCCAGCAGAACGGCGTGCAGGTGTGGGACACGAGGACGGGCGAACGCCGGCTGTCCAGGGACCAGGTGATGGAAGCCGCGCGCCGCATACAGACGCAGTCCGCGTACGGGGCGCTGGCCAACCTCGGCAACGCCGCGTCTCTCGCCGAAGGCGGACGGTACTACGGCGAGGGCGGCATGGACCGGATGCTCGCCGACGAGCAGACGGTGATTTCGCGCATGCGCGATCTCGGGTTCAAGGCGAACGAGATCACCAACGACCAGGGTCGTCTGGAGGTCCAGAGGGCTTCGGCCGCGCTTCTCTCGAGAGCGCAGCAGGAACAGGCCAGGCAGGCTCCGGCCGCGGCTCCGAAGGCCGCTCCCAGGCCGGCGGCCAAGCCGGCCGCGGTACAGCCGGCGGCCAAGCCGGCCGCGGTACAGCCGGCGGCGCAACCCGCGCCCGCCCCGAAGCCGACCGCGGTGCCGAAGGCCGCGCCGAAGGCGGAAGTCAAGCCGGAGATAGTGGCTGAAGTCGCGCCAGCTGTGGTAGAGACGAGTTCCGCGCAACCCGAGGCGCAATCTGCGACGCAACCCGAGGCACCTCGCGGCATGACGGACTTCGCCCGTGAACATTTGTCCGAGTGGCTCGGCACGGCGGACGCGAAGAAAGCGGTGGAGGAGCGTCAGGCTCGCTTCGCGATGCCTATATTTGCGAGCCCCGCGAAAGAGCAGCTCGCCCAGCAGGACCGGCCCCAAATGCGAGGCATGACCACCGAGGAGTTCAACAACACGCTGACGCAGAGGCTGGCGCGGATGAAGGCGGGAGGCCAGAAGCCGGTCGACCCGATGGTACGGGACCTCCAGTCAAGAGGGCTCAACCCTCTCGAGACGGCGGCGCAAATCGCGGGCGCCGTTCCGGCGGGAGTCGTGCAGGCGGCCGGAGGCACCGCTCGCATCCTGACAGGCGGAGACGTGAGGCGCGGGCTTACCGACGTCGCTATCGGCGGGCTGGCCGCGGCAGGCGGGGCCCAGCTGAACGAAGCTACCTTGCCTACGCCGAAAGGCGGGTCGCTTCCGTACAACACGTTTGCCGGCGGCGCGGCGCCCGGCACGAAGGGCGGGGTTCGTGCGCAGGCCCGTCGTCTGGAGGCTCGCGCCGCCGAAGGTGAAGGTGTCATCAACCCGAGGGTGTACTCGTCCCCGCTCGGCCGGGCGGAAACCCGGCGCGTCGAGGCCAACTACAGGCGGGGCGCGGAGATGAAGAAGGCTTGGGACGAGGCCAATGCGAAAGCCGCTCGCGAGGCCGAGATGGCCGGGCACAAGAAGGCGCTCGACCGCCGGTCGCGCGCGGAGAAGCGGGATCTGGAGAAGATGGATAAGGCGGTGAAGCGCGGCGAAGCCACAGCGAAGGCGCGGGCTACGCGAGAAGTCACCAGACGCGCGCGGGACGACAATTACAGGCGTGCGCTCCAGCGAGTGAAGCACAACCTGCGCATGGGCGGGTCCAGCATCGCCCCTGGCGAGGTCATCAACCGGCCCGCAGGACCGAGCCTTCTGTTCAGATAAGGAGGGACGAGTGAACGGAACCGTACAGTCAGATCCCGTCGCGTGGCCCTTCTACCCTCTCGTGAGGTCGGGCGAGCTCTTCACGGAGCACGGCGACGACTTCAGGACGCGGTACTTCGACGGAGTGGCCTCGGCCCCCGCCGGGTTCGTCGCGCCCGAGCACGTGTTCGGCACGAACGGCTGGCGCAGGAAGCTCGAGGAGACCGGCGCCGATCCCGTCGCCGCGTTCGAGGCGTTCAGCCAGGAATGGGACGCGCTGCCGTACCAGGCCCGCAGGGACCTCGTCGTCGGCAACGCGGTCGCCAGGTTCTACGCCCCCGGCGTCGCCAAGAGCGTCGCGGACGCGGGGCTCCGGGCGAGCAGGGACGACGGCGCGGCGATCTCGACCGACCCCGACCTCGGGTTCCTCGCGCTCGGCGACCCCGTGAAGTCCAGCGAGGAGTTCCAGAAGAAGCTGCTCGGCGCTTCCGCGGAGCCGGCGCCCGATCCGCTCGCCGATCTCATGGCGGACGCGCAGGGAGAGGAGGCGCAGGCATGACGAGCCCGCTCGATTCAGGAGCCTGGATGAGGCTCGACCAGGAGCAGTTCGGCGGATTCCCTTCGGAGGACAGGCGCCCCGGGACGTCCACGGGCTTCGGGCTGTTCGGCACCGATCCGTCCACCGGGCCGGTGCTCGACACCCGCGGCGCGTTCAATCCCGCCTTCAACGGAGGCACGGAGCATCCCGCGTTCGAGGCGGAGACCGACCCGTTCCGCGCCGTGCTGCCCGGTCTCGCGAAGCGCGCGAGGAAGGGCGACGCCGCGGCGGCCGCCCAGTATCAGGTGTTCTACAGGACTCTCGACTCGAAGAAGCGCCTCTACGACCTCGCGTACTCGACCGGCCTCAACGACCGCAACGCGACGGACATCATGAACCACGTGTTCGACAGCGTCGCGCCGGAGAAG
>Ga0265301_10005592_pt1 | contig 12299 bp, 22 predicted proteins | sample AusTroGonzalo_MG_2_FD_193488 | JGI IMG/M metagenome (GOLD analysis project Ga0265301, IMG submission 193488) | Bovine rumen microbial communities from tropical cattle in Woodstock, Queensland, Australia - Gonzalo_04 | ecosystem: Host-associated > Mammals > Digestive system > Stomach > Rumen ...
GATCTGTTTTCCAACAATATCATGGGCCTTGCTGATTACACGAAACTGCTTCCGGTCCGGTCTTTATACGCAGGCTGCCTTCTGTTTAATGATAATCTGACAGAGAACGCGAACTCATATATCCCACCGGATCAGGGGACCAACGCCTTGATCGCTCACGCAGGCGATGAAGCGCACACGACAGCAAACCCGAGGCGAGGGAATCCGAACATGGTTGAAACTGTCATTGGCGACACGAGCGTCAAGCACGTCTGGACGTGGGATACTTCCCAAGGTGTCGGAACGATCAAGTCGGTCGCTCTTTGTCCTGGCGTGCTCGGTAACATGGGCCTCATTCCTTTTGATGACACGTACAACCCCTATCAGCCGATAAATATCAACGCGATGGAAGGAAGCCAGGGAACGACATGGACCAGAGCGAACGCGAAAAAGCATCCGATCATTGTTAACTCTGACAATAACCAGGTCACGGCTGTTTTTGTTGACGGAGCGAATTTCGAAGAAATCGTTTCCTTCCATGACACGGCTCTGCTCGGCCTGTCCCGTGGGCCGCATGACTTCTCCGAATGGTCTCATCGATCCGTAAGCCTGGGAGATGATCTCTCCAGCTTGTCGACGTATACCGTCTTTAATACAGATAATTATTATTATGTTGTGCGATCGACATCACAGAGCGGTCTGAAGATCTATCAGATCAACAAGCTCGACTTTACCTGCACGACGACAGTCGTCACGGCTCTTTCAAATATATTCTATAACTCCGGACTTGTAGGTCTGATCTTTAAGTCCTGCCCGGCATATCCGAACACAGAGACGCACTTCTGGTGGCCGTCTATAGATAGAACGACATTCTACAAAGTGCCTTTTGCCGGAGGAACGATCTCTGACGCGGAGCCTGTCACGCTGACGCCTTCGTCATCGTATCACATGATGCCGATCAGACTGAACGACAAGCTCATCCTTGGCGAGAACTTCTTCTTCAATAACGGCGTATTCTATCCGATCGCCTTGGCGGAGCTTCCTGCCGGTGGCGCTTCAAACGGAAACATGGGCTGGACAAACATTGTGCATAAGTCGACAGTCGCAGGCTTCGGTTATCAGCATGGATCTGGTGGCCAGTCGGCGCCGTTTATGGCTACGCATAACATTTTCATGAGTACGATCAACAACCTTTCAGAGGCAAAGACAAAAACCGCAGCAGACGTCATGAAGCTGGAGTATACACTCACGCAGGTCTAAGGGGGTGAACCTTATGGATGAGAAAATGGAGAAATTCTTAAAAGCGGCATTGGTCCGCGCAGCGCGAACAGTCGCGCAGACGGCGATCGCCACGATCGGAATGGCGTCCGTGCTCGAGGATGTGAACTGGATCCTTGTTATTTCCAGTTCGTGTCTTGCGGGCATCCTGTCCATCCTCACTTCAGTCGTGACAGGCTTGCCGGAGGTGGGAGAAGATGAGTGATGCAATCATTGTTGCCGTTCTTTCGTTGGTAGGTACCGCGATCGGCTCGGTCGTGTCCGTACTGACCGCGAACCGCCTCACCAACTACAAGATCGACGAATTAAAAAAGACTGTTGAAAAACACAACAGCCTCATTGATCGGACCTACAAGCTTGAGAGGGATGTCACGCTTGTAAATGAGAAGCTGGACGTCTTAGACCGGAGGGTCGACGAGCTGGAAAGGAGGTGATCTCTTTGGGAAAGAATAACTTTCAGGCACTCCAGTACTCGCGCGCTCAGATGGGCCGCCAGTACTGGTACTAGCAAACGGAACCTATGGACAGCTCGGAAGCCCTGAGCTTTTAAAAGAAAAACGGAATCAATATCCTTCTATGTATAAGAAGTGGGACCCGAAGAGCTTCGAAGACGGATTCGGCGAAAAAGTCCACGACTGCATCGGACTGGCGGCGAAAGGCTATATGATGAGTCCAAGCCCGGAGGATCCTGCACGGTATATCGCAAAGTATGATGTATCAGCTGACGGTATGATGGAGCTTTGCAAGATCTCCGGCGATATCTCAACTATGCCGGATATTCCAGGCGTGCTTGTCTGGAAGCCCGGACACATTGGTATTTTTGAGGGCGACGGCGTAACGATCGAGGCGAAAGGTCACGCTTACGGAGTGGTCCGCACCAAAGATACAAAGTGGAAGAAGTGGGGACTCTGCCCGTGGTGGGAATATATCTCGATCACCTCGTGGCTCTCGTCCCTGTATAAAGACGTGCTGAACCGCACACCGGACGCGGACGGCTTGCAATACTGGGAGAAACAACTGAGGTCCTCAGCCCAGTCACCCACGCAGGTGATATATTTCTTCCTGACGTCTCCGGAGCTGGCGCAGAGGAACCTGTCAGACGACGACTTCCTCACTATCCTGTACAGGGTTTTCTTTGACAGAGAGCCCGACGAGGCAGGAAAGACCTACTGGCTCGGCCAGATCAAGACACAAGGCCGCGACAAGGTCGTCGTTGGCTTCCTTTACTCGCAGGAGTGGCACGACATGGAAAACTACCTGCTTTATATCTTGTAGGCTTCGCGGTTCCCACGCGGAGCCGTCAAAACCTTCCCGACCCTCACGCACTTTGGTGTGTGGGGGTCTTTTTTATTGCCTTGCACATTTGCAGTCCCATTATTGGGACAGTTATGGGCAAGATTTGGGCAAGATTACTGTTTTTTCGGAAAACGCAGGACGCCAGAAAAGCCCGAAAACAGGCGTTTCGTTCACTGGGTGAACGTAGTGGTGCACCTTCAAGTCCTGTCATCCGCACCATAAATACAAGCGTTTGAGGCGATTCTTGGGCAAGCCTTGGGCAATTATGTTATAATAATAGTGCTAGTCCACAGCACCAAACGCAGAAAGCAGGCTTTCCTACTCGTCACAATCCGGCCTGCTTTCTTTTTTATTCCATCGTTTTCAAGAGCGTGATGTTCACCTGATCGGCGGTCCGCTGTGCCTGTCCGTTTACGGCGTGTTTGTAAACGCCATACGTTTCCATTGATGCACTATGCCCTATAAGGTCCTTGAGCGCCGTTTCTGGTAGCGTCTGCGCCATGTATGATACGAATGTGTGACGAAGTCCGTAAGGGCTTACACGGCATCCTATGGCGTTTCTGATGGCATCCCAGTAGTGAATTGTATCTGTCTGCCTCGGAGCCTTGCCCGCGTGGTTACAAAAGACGTACTCGGAGTTGAACATCCAAGTCCGTTCCTTCTGCTTCCGGAGGATCTCGTTGAGGATCGAGTTGAGCGCAAAGCATCGTCTGGCGTTTTCGTTCTTGCCCTCGGTCATCCTTCCCTGGTAGTTGTAGGCTCTTGTTATAAACACCATGCCGTCGTGTATATCTTCCCACTTTAGTCCGTGCGCCTCTCCAGGGCGGCATCCTGTCGCGAGAAGGAAGCGGAACAGGTAAATGTACCAGTTCTCCTCGAACTCCGTAAAAAGCCTCTTAGCCTGGTCAGGCTGTAATATCTCTTTCCCGACCTTGTGCGCGTCACGAGGGAGCCTCAAGTCTCGGATCTGGTCATCGAGAAGTCCGGCACGCTTGCAGAACTTTGAGAAGTTGATGATCGCACCTCGGACGTTGCCGAGCGACTTCTTTGCCATCGGCTCGCCGTTCCTCTTTTTTAGCTTAAAGATAATGCTCTGGTAGTCGTAGGTCGTCAGGTCGACGAGCTTCTCGTCCTGGAGCTTCGGGAGCAGGTAGTTTCTGCCCACGGATTCGATATTCCTGTAATGCTCTGGGCCTGTCAGGTGCTCGAGTTCCTCAAGGTACCGCTCCCACGCCTCGCCAAAGGTACACAGGTCGGTCAGCTTCGAGAACTTCCGCGCTTTTTCAAGGACCTCGGCTTTGCCTCTTCTTCCAGGGGTAGAGCTCGAGAAGCTCCTGGTCTTCCCATTTCGAGTGATACGGATGCGCCATCTCTGGCCGTCCCATTTTGCTTCTGCCATTCTGTCACCTTCTTCATTTGTTCGAGTAGTCTTGCGTATTCTGCTTGTTGCTCTCGGAGGCTCTTTTCCATCTTCTCCAGAGTGGCAACCATTTCATGATTATCCACGGCGAGCAGATAGTCCTGCGCCAGTTCGACAGGGTTCTCGCCGAGTGCTTTTGCCAAAGTCTTGACCTTGCTGATCGGAAGGTCGACCTTTCCCGCCTCAATCTTTGACACCATTGTAAAATCGTAACCGCACGCTGTCGAGAGCTGGGCCTGCGTCATTCCCTTCTTGAGCCTTGCCTTCCTGACAGTATCGCCAAAGATTTTGAGGTATGAATCCTTCTTGTCCACAACATTCACATCCTTTCACTTCCTATTATACAAAGCGAAATGTCAAATGCAATAAAAATGAAATAAAAACTTGCATGAAAAAACTTGCATAAAATTCTAAGAATGGTAACATAGAGTACAGAAGGGAGGTGTGAAAATGAACCTTGAACTATTGAACGCGAAGATCGAAGCCAAAGGCATCCGAAAGGAGACAATCGCCTCGGAACTCGGCATCTCACTCGCTGGTCTGCGTTTGAAACTGATCGGTGAAAGCGAGTTCAAAATCTCCGAAGCGGTCAAGCTGACGAAACTCCTCGAGATGTCTCCAGAAGAAGCAGGTACTTTTTTATTTACCTAATACTTGAATAAAATTCTAAGAACGGAGGGACTAGCATGAAAAAATCAAGACAGACATTCCTGGCCATCCGCGAGCATTTCGTCTGTACGGCAGCGCTTGAGGACTACCTCGGCAGAAGTCACTCGTATGTTTCCCAGTGCTTGAACGGAAAGAAGGAGTTCAGCCGAGCGGAAAAGATCGCGATCTCTGCCGCAGTCGGTCAGCCTTGGGAGGTGATCGAGTGTACGTAGGGATAATGAACACGATCACACAGACGCCTGGCGCGATCAAGATCACTGTGCAGGGCAGAGAGCTTGACGGAAGATCTGACAGAACAGTGTATCTGCCGAAGAGTCAGGTAGAGATCAAGAAGACCAAGACGGGGGCGTTCCGCATCTGGATCCCGAACTGGCTTATAGAGAAGAATCACATTAATTGGTACCGGATCGCAGAGATCGAGCCGGAGATTCCAGGGAGGTAAACATGGACTTAGCAATTCACATTTTAGAGGCTATTCTGCTCGTCGGTTTGGCTGGGTGCCTGTTCATCACGTATCTGATCAGTGAGGAGCAGAGAAAGATCGCGACAAGGCTGGCAGACAGGCTGGAAGAGATCGAGAAACAGAAGAAAGCAGAAGAACAGTACAGGGAAGCGATCAAGCGCGCCAACGAGCGGATGATGGAGTCGATCCAGGCAAACGTCAATAAATGGATCCAGGACAAGAACACGCTGAATGTTAAAGAGAGTCCGCTGGATTTTCCGAATGGTGATTGATATGGACGAGTTCAACGGTCTCGCAAAAGGTGAGCAAATAAGCCTTTTTCACCTGCTATACAAACAAAAGCACGAGAAGTGGAAAAAAATTCCAGATGGCGCGATTGTCCAAAAGACATCCGAATTAAGAAAGTGCCTTGACGATAAGCGTATCGACTACGAGGCTGACGGATTTGTTAACTATGCGCCCGCCATTATCGGCTACACCGACTGCGTGAGTGGGATGGGTGGGTGCTTTGAGGAAAGAATAGCCAAATATTACAAATAAGGAGGCATGAAATGGCATTGATTAGACGCAAGCGCGGTATTCCGTGCGACTGCTGCGACAAGGTCGTCAAGTATGGCGAGGTCTTGTACAGCAGAGAGGAGTTCTACTATTGCGAAGACTGTTACGACAGAGTGATGGCAGACGTCAAAAAGGACGCAAAAGTGACAGTGAACAACGATAATTTTGATATGGAGGAGTATTGTTAATGATAGAGATGACAGAGGGAAAGATCGCGACCCCGATCAAGTGCGTGATCTATGGTGCGGAAGGTATCGGCAAGTCTACGCTGGCCAGTCAGATGCCCGGCGCGGTGTTCTTCGATATTGAGGGCGGCACAGCGCAGCTCAATGTCAGAAGGACCAGACCGGCAACCAAGCGGTTCGAGTCTTTCGACGAGATCCTGGAGGACATGGCGGAGCTGATCGCGAATAAGGACAAGCTCGGCGTGCAGACGGTCGTATTTGACACGGTAGACGCTCTGGAGATGATCGTGATCAAGAACGTGTGCAAGAAGTACAAGAAGGACGGCATTGAGTCGTTCGGGTATGGCAAGGGCTACACGTATGTAGCGGAAGAGATGAAGCGGTTCCTGGAGGCGTGCGACGCGTTCATATGGGCGGGCATCAATGTCACGCTCCTGGCGCACGCCAAGATAACGAAATTCGAGCAGCCGGATGAAATGGGCGCGTATGACAGGTGGAGTCTGAAGCTCACCAAGAACACGGCGCCGCTCGTCAAGGAATGGGCGGACGTGCTTCTGTTCTGTAACTACAAGACGACCGTGATCAGTGTCGGCGAGGGCATGGCCAAGAGCAAGAAGGCGACAGGCGGACAGCGGACTATCTACACGACGCATCACTCGTGCTGGGACGCAAAGAACAGATTCAACCTCAAGGAAGAACTGCCGCTCGAGTTCGGTTCTATCAAAGAACTGTACGACGGCGAGAAGGCAAGTATTTCTTTTGGGACGCCGCCAGAGGAGATGGTTCCTACCTCCGGCGGAGATCTGCCTTTCGATATCGAAACCGAAGCACCGGACGAGGAACCGGAAAGCATTGAGCTTCGAGGGCTGAGGTCGTTGATGGCTCAGGACAATATAACCGAGGACCAGATCCTCAAGGCGTTTAAGGGTAAATACTCCGCGATCGAGAACATCGAGCCGGAGGTGATACAGAAACAGCTGCTGGATAAGTGGCAAGCATTTATTAAATTCGTAGGAGGAATGAAAAAATGATGGAATGGGATGCGTATATTGAGAAAGAATCGGAGTTTGTGCTTTTGCCGGAGGGTGACTATGACTTCACAGTCACGGGCTTTGAAAAAGGATGGTTTGACGGCTCGGCCAAGGTGGAGCCATGCAACAAGGCGATCCTGGAGCTGACGATCGAGGCGCCTGAGCTTGGAAAGTCGACCTGCAAGGAGAACATTCTGCTCTCATCTAAGACCGAGTGGAAGCTGTGTGAGTTCTTCCGCTCTATCGGGCAGAAACAACACGGCTCAGGCATCAAGATGGACTGGAACAAGGTCCCGAACGCGAAAGGACGTTGCCACGTCTACGTCGACACGTTCGTCGGCAACGATGGCAACCAGAAAAAGACCAACAAGGTGGCTAGATTCCTGGATCCGGAAGTTGAACTCGGCGGCGCTCAAGAATGGTGATGCCGTGGGACGCGTTCATCGGTCAGCATGAAGATCCACCGGAGGAGGAGTACCAGGAATCTCTTCCTCCGGTACCGCCTCCTGTTTTTGACGACATCATGCAGGCGAGGCTCCAGAACGAGCTCGAGCTTGAAGCAAAAGTGAACCTTCTGAAATCAAAAGCCAGCAAGGACGTCACGTTGCCTCAGATCGTTTCGATGGCGTCTTATCCGGACGACATCCAACCGGATCCGGAAGTGATCGGCGGGATCATTCGAAAAAACCAGAAGTTCATGCTGACAGGCGGAAGCAAATCAGGCAAGTCGTTTTTCATGATCGAGTTGGCGCTCGACATCGCGACAGGCTCCAAGTTCCTCGGCAGGTTCCCGTGCAGTAAGGGGAAAGTCTTATATGTCAACCTCGAGATATCGGAAAAGAGTTTTGTCCAGCGAGTGCAGCACGTCGCAAAAGCGAAGGGGCTTTCTCCGGAGATGTACTTCGACAATTTCAAAATGCTTCATATGCGAGGCAGGAACGTTTCTCTTGAGAAAATGGTCGAAGCTCTGGCCGCGCAGATCCTTGAAGAAGGCATGAATGGGAGCCCGTTCACGTTCGTCATTCTGGATCCGATCTATAAGATCTCAGACGGCGAGGAGAACTCGGCGAAGGACGTATCAAAGTTCTGCAACCAGATCGACCGCATCGTGGATATAACAGAAGCGTCTGCCGGATATGTTCACCATCACAGCAAAGGCTCACAGGCGGGTAAGCGCGCAGAGGACAGAGGAAGCGGCTCAGGTGTATTTGCCAGGGACGCGGACGCGCTCCTGGACATCACTAGGCTCGAGATCGATTCGCAGACGCGTGAGGTCATCCGAAACAACATTATCTGCAAGTATTGGATGCGGAAGATGGACACGATCAAGCCGGACTGGAAAGACGAGGTTCTTCCGTCCGTCCTGGAATCCGCCAGCTCACTCGACAACGCGTATGAACATTTGAGCCACGACACCATTTACCAGATGAAGAAGTGGCGCGAAGAGGCACAGGTGGAGTTTGAGAAATTCATGGCGGAAATGACGCCGCTCCGGATCGAGTTCACGCTCCGAGACTTTCCAGATCCTAAGCCTGTGAATATGTTCTTTGTTTATCCGCTGCATCTGCCCGATCTGGACGACGTTCTCGTCACGGCCAAGCCGGAGAATCCTATTCCAGGCATTGTGAAGGCGGACGCTCCGAAGGCGAAAGAGAACAAGCGCGACATTGTTTATGAGGCGGTGCGGGAGATACTTGCGACAGGCGATAAGGACTTTGTCACTTATCAGGATTTAGCGACGAGACTCGAGCTGGACAGGGAAACAGTAAGGAAAAATATCATGACTAACATCGACCTTTATCGGCTCGAAGGCGGTGGAAGAGGAAGAGGCAATTCGGTCAAAATTTACCTCGTAGATGAGACCGAAAATGATGGATAAAAAATGCGAAATAAAATGCGAGAAAAAATGCGAAAAAAAATCCGAGCCCTTATATATATTATTTTCGTATTTTATTTTATTTTCGGAATTTTCCCATCATATCAAATTCAATCTAAAAAAGAGCGCTGTTCAGCGCGCTCTTATTTTTAGATTTTGAATTGATACGATATTAACTCGCGCGAGCAATAAAAAATGCGAAGGCTTTTCGCATTTTATCGCATTTTACGAAAGGAAGGTTTTTGATTATGGCAAATGAAAGAGAATGGCCAGATTTTTCTACAGAAGAACTTCTAGAGCTGGCAGCGAATGAAGTGGTAAAACTTGACGAGGATGACGACAATTCTGATTGCTTTAAACATTATCGAATCGGACAGCTTGATTATCTTGAAGCGATTGCTCAGGCACTAGTCGAGATCAGAGACGAGCTCAGGAGGTTGAACAATGGCAAATCTTAACTATTCACATACAGAAGGATGGGCGGGACTTGTCCATGATTTCTATTATTGCTCGGACTGCATCCAGCAGTATGCGTTCCGGAACGGAACCGCTCCCGATCTTGAGAAGTGCGAGAACTGCGGAGCGGTTTTCGAAGCAGCAGACTTCAACGACCAGATCGGAGGATATCATGGCAGAGTTTTTTATTGAGCATCCGTGGCTCGGGTTGCTGATCGGGATCGTGTTCCTGTTGGTGTATATCTGGCTGATCTGTATCGATACGAAAGAAGGTGATTGATTGAAGACGATAAACTTCATACTTGAGCTGCCGGAGAACCCGAAGGGGACCGCGCAGATGATCCGGCACACATCACACGGAACGTACTTGCCGAAGAACCTGAAGCAGACCATGGAGATGTACAAGGCTGCGCTGGATCCATACGGCGGCGAGTTCCTGACCGGACCGCTGGCGCTCTCGATCAAGTGGGTGTATCAGGTCAAGGACAGAAAGAAGTGGGACACAAGAAAGACCAGTATGCCGGATCTGGACAACATCGCGAAGCCGTTCATCGACTGCATGACCAGAAAGGGATTCTGGATGGACGACTCACAGATCGTGAAGCTGAAGCTGGAGAAGTGGTACGGATCGAGCCCGCTGGTGATTGTAGAACTTGAGGAGGTGGCAGAGTGAGTGGCGACATAAATAAAGACGAAATCAGAAAGGCAATAGATAGATTACAGGCAGAGCATCCTGTTCAATTTCCATTTGATGTAACGAAGCTTGACAATGATACAGATTTTACTGGAATACAAAGAGCAATAGATGTGCTTGCAAGGAAGTGTCAAGACGATGCTGAAATAAACATCATTTGCGAGATGGCGAAACTGTATCTCGATGGAGTGAAGCCGACAGTAGAACGACCGCACGGAGAGTGGAGAGAAGATAGTGATGATTATGATGTCAGGTGTTCTTGTTGTGGTATTACTTGCGACGCACTAAATAAATCAAACCATGAAAGGCTTAACGTGCTAACAGGGGGGAAATGGTGGACGTTTTATCGTTTTTGTCCTCGATGTGGCGCATTGATGCGGAAAGAAGGTGAAGCGAAATGAAATATCTCGTTTACATGACTATAGGAATGTTTCAGAATCAACAGATTGACATTGTTGAGGCTGACAATTTCAAGGTGAAAGATAATCATATCATCTTCAAGATAGGTTTCAGGACGGTTTCATTCTTTCATGCCGATTGTGTCGAGAAGATTTTGAAAGAAGGTAAACCATGACTAGAGAAGAAGAACTGCGTGGCACATGGTGCGCGACTTGTTTTCATAATGACGTTTGTCTGACGGCTGAGGAGGGACCGCATCCAACTATTGATAGACCGTGTTGCCTTATGTACGTTACCAGATTAGAGGGTGAATGGATAATGGTCGAGGATGAGGACTTTAGCGGAGGCGGATATAATATGTGTTCTGCGTGTAATTATAAGTTTTCGTTCGGCGCATACAGCATACTTGAACACGACCGCTTCTGTCCACATTGTGGGGCAAAGATGAAAGGGGGCCATGTCTCATGACTGAGAGAGAAGAGAAGGCGAAGGCTTGGCTCAATCGGAACTATGGCATGAGTCTCAAACTGGAAGCGATAGGTAGGCGCCTCGAGAGAATGGAGTCTGACCTTGAGAAAGTCTGTAAACCGATCCGGCTCAAAGAAGTACAGGAGAATGAAGGATCAGGGAACGGACAAGAGGAGCGTATGGCGGAATATATCGACCTGTCCGCTCAGCTTGAGCGTGAGCTTATGATCCTTCTGGCGAAAGACAAGGAGACGCTTCGCGTCATTTCCATGATAAATGGCGAGACGTTGCAAGCGATCCTGATTGAGCGCTATGTGAACCGCTTGAAGTGGGACAAGGTGCTCGCGCATCTTCCGCCGATGGACAAAAGCACGTTGTTCCGGTACCATCTGCAAGCGCTGTCGGCAATTTTGCCATACATACCGGAGGAGGCGAAGTGAATGGCATCTTTTAAGTTTGGAAAGGATGAGGTCAGGGACTACCTTGTGGACAGGTTCCCGAAGGGGAGCACGGCGCTCGACGTGGGAGCGTGTGATGGAATATGGGGGAAGATGCTTGGTCAGCATTTCGTCATGGATGCGATAGAGATCTTTGAGCCGAACATTGAAAGCTATAATCTCCGAGAGAAATACCGCGAGGTGTTCCATGCCAACGCGATCGGCTTCGAGTATGAGCATTATGATCTTATCATCTTCGGGGACGTTCTGGAGCACATGACAGTCGAGGACGCACAAAAGTGTCTGGAGTACGCAAAGCCACGTTGTCAGGAAATCATCATCGCGGTTCCTTACCGGTTCAAGCAAGGGCCGTTTAACGGAAACGTTTACGAGAAGCATATCCAGGACGATCTCACTCATGAGCTGTTCATGGAGCGTTACCCTGGCTTTGAGCGGTTCGTCGATTTTGGAAACTATGGATATTACAGAAAAGTTGCGACTAAATGCGACTAAATTCCGAGGTAAAATAGTAGTGTGAAAATAGATTAAGTCCAAAGTAATCTGATCATGCTACGAATTGAAACTCCTATCAGGGACCGCCTCGAGGATGCCATACATCGGGGCGGTTTTATTTTTACGAGGTGCACGAAATGGAAAACAGGATCGCGATCGCCAAGTTCATCAACGGCGACAAGATAGCGCATACAGAATCTATCTGGCAGTACGACTATGGCCAGGAACTCAAGCTGGAAGGTCTCGACCTGCCGTCTGCGTTCGAGGTCCATTTCGCAAAAGAGCTGCACGGCAACGCGGTAACGTCGCTTTACAATAGCGGCTCTGCGCTCATCCCTGACCAGCTCATCCAGACACCTGGCACTCTGTTCGCGTGGGTATATCTGCACGACACAGAGAGCGATGGCGAAACAGAATACACGATCATTATTGACGTGAAGAAGAGAGCGAAGCCTTCGCATGAGACACCGACTCCGGCACAGCAGTCCGAGATCGAGCAACTGATCGCGACACTCGAGACGGCTGTCGAGGAATCCGAGACGAACGTCACGCACTACCCGAAGATCGAAGACGGTTA
>Ga0265301_10005594_pt1 | contig 12297 bp, 10 predicted proteins | sample AusTroGonzalo_MG_2_FD_193488 | JGI IMG/M metagenome (GOLD analysis project Ga0265301, IMG submission 193488) | Bovine rumen microbial communities from tropical cattle in Woodstock, Queensland, Australia - Gonzalo_04 | ecosystem: Host-associated > Mammals > Digestive system > Stomach > Rumen ...
CAAAGAAGGTCGCGTGCTCGACCCATTCTGCGGCACCGGCGTCGTTCTTCAAGAAGCCAGCCTCATGGGCTACACCGTTTACGGCACTGATCTTTCCGAAAAGATGATTAATTACTCCGAGCGCAATCTCTCTTGGCTCGCTGGTCGCTACTCTGATATTACCGCCAAGCCGCAACTTGAAGCCGGCGACGCTACCACCCACCAGTGGAAACCCGTTCCAGACTTCGTTGCGAGCGAAATTTACCTCGGTCATCCAATGTCTCAACCGCCAGTAGAAATCAAATTCCGCACTGAAAAGGAGAATTCCGAAGCCCTCCTTACTGCCTTTTTGAAGAATATCGGCAGCCAAATCAAGCCTGGCACCACCCTCGCCCTGGCCATCCCCGCTTGGCTTCGCCAAAATGGTAAATATTCCGGCCTCGATATTCTTGACAGATTAGATAATCTTGGGTATAATCTTATGCAGTATCGATTCGCGTCTTTCGATGACCTCTTGTATTATCGAGAGGGCCAAATCGTTGCGCGTCAAATAATAGTATTAAGGAAAAAGTAAAGTATGTCACATGTCAAAGCTGGTGGTACCAGTAAAAACATCCACAACAATGCTGGCCAACGCCTCGGCGTCAAGCGCTTTGGTGGCCAAACCGTCAAGACCGGTGAAGTTCTCGTTCGCCAGACCGGCGCAACCAAGCTTGCTGGCCCAGGCACCTTCATGAGCCGTAACTTCACGATTCATGCTGCTATCGATGGCAAGGTCGTCTTCGTCAAGACGAAGAAGAGCCACTTCTCCGGCAAGAGCGTTCGCCGCACCCGCGTCGAAGTTCACGCAAAATAAGACTTATACAAAAATATCTCCCAACCGGGAGATATTTTTTAGACATGAAAAAGGGCCCGCTCGAAAGCGGACCCTTTCTTGGAGTTAGGCGATCTTCGTAATTACGCGAATGTTATCACTAACGTAATACTCGAAGCTGATTGTCGTACCTGCCTTATAGAGCACCTGACGCTCGTCTATCGTGATTGATGAGCGATAAAGCTCGCCGTCAATCACATAATAGAACTGCGTCGTGCCATTCAACTCGGCAGTATAGACCTCGGCAATTTTGCCTGAACCAGTCTGAACATCGCCAACCGGAGCGATATCAACCATACCAGTCGTACCCTCGGGCATTTCAGTGCCCGTCAGTTTTGCCTGATACTTATTGATCGCCTTCGGCAATGTTTCAGCCTCAACGGCAATTGAGTAGTTATTCATGTTGCAGATCGCATAAGACTGAACTAATCCAGCCTTACCCTTTAAGCACATGAGATAACTCGGCTCGCCAGCAATGTTTACCGGTAACGGGAATGTAGCTTGATAGCCCTTTTCCTGTACCAGCTGCTCAACAGCCAGCTGTGCTGAATGCTCTTCTGCACCGACAAAGTTGTACTGTGTCATCTTACCCGTTGAGGTGTCGACGACCAGCCAACCAAGATTAGACTCAGCTTTGTTCGCAGCGGTTAAGCCCGTATAAAAGCAAACCTGTCCATCTTTATCGATGATCGAAGAATAGCCATAGAAGTTCGCAAACCTCTCGGCGCCTTCATTGTCGCTACGGTTGGGGTCACGATGATAATACGATGTTCTAAGGACATTTGCCTGACCAAACGTATCATTCCAGTAACCGTTGCCGTAAGCATAGTACCAATAAGCCACATCCATGAGATATCCGAGCGAATAGATGTGATCTATCCATTCCGGAGCATCCTCGATGGAGTATTCTTCTGATGCACCAGTCTGGGCATTCGTCAGAATGAAGCTATTGACTACCTTGCCTCCGAAGAGGCCTGCCGTGGGCGTAAACACACCTGTTACCCAGTAGGGTGTACCCTCTTCGTCAATTTCCATAAAGCTCTTATCGAAGATATAGCTCGGATACTGATTTCTGAGGTGCCTGCTGAGGTCCTTATCAAAGTAAGCGCCAGGAGTATAGATAATAGGTTGCTCAAGGGTGACTAAAATAGCCTCCTGAGTAACAATACCATTCTCTGGCGTTACGGGGACAAGTACGTAACCAGGTACGCCATCATACTGCGCCTTATTCCACTTAAAGTAGCCGCCGGCATAGTCGACGGTAGACAGACGATAATATTCACCCTGATACTTAATCAGGTTATATTCGTCGTCTACGTCGTACCAGCTCGCATGAGGAAGGCTAGCAATCTTCTTGTCGCCAAGCGTGATTGCAGTGTCCAGATCAACGAGCGGTATGTTTTCTTGGTTGGCGATTACTGCGACATCCTTAAAATCCGAAGATTCGTCATTGATGTCGACATCCCTAACTGTCACCTTCGCGATATCGTGTAACTTATGCGCATTACACATAGCAGACGATGCGATACCGCAAATGATGAAGATTACCGTGAACGCTCCTGTCGCAATCCAAGTGACTATCAGCGAAATCGGCTCCATCTCATTATCTCCGAAATCATAATCGAAGAAATAAATGAGCGAAAGGCCGATTGCAAACAGCCACAAGGCAGCAAACCAGAACCACCAAATTCCCGCAGAATGAATATTCCACGCAGGAATTGCCAAATAGTTAACTATTGCCATAATAATGGCAACAATGCCTGCCCAAATGAGCAGGGCCTTCAATGTGCCCTTAGACATATTCTTACCTCCAATGTCAAAGAACCGCACCCCTGTAAACTACAGTAAACAATCGGGCGCCCTCTTATTATTTACTAGCATAATATTATAGCACATCGAGCCCAAAAGTCAATAGTTTTTATGTTTATTGCCCCGAGAAGAGGCCTACAATTCGATGTCGACACTCACTGCGGCATGGTCGGACACTAGTTCTTTGTGAACCTCAAAGTTCGACCACTTGATTCCGTCGCTAATTAAGATATGATCGCAGGCTACGTCTTTCTCAAACTTCAGATTCATGAGAGTCTGCTTCGTATCTGTTGCTGCCGTCAAGTCAGTCAAGAAATTCAACTCGCGCATTGCCGGTGAAGACGCCTCGACATTTAAATCGCCGCACATCAAAACCGGGCCAGCCTCGTCGCGAATCATGTCGGCCGCCTTGCGCATGCACTCAACCGTCACCTCGTCGCCAATCGGATCTGGCTTCCAGTAGCCATGGTAGCAAAGCACCGTCAAACCATTCTCGAGCTTCACTTTCAGGGCAAAATACCCCTGTTTCTCATCGACCCCATTCTTGATATTAAACTCCATTTTCGAGTTATATTCGCCATGAATGAGCTTTTTCTCAACCTCAATAATCGGATAGCGGCTCAAAATCACATTCCCCTGCTCCATCGTCGCCCTGCCGCCCAAAAGATCAATGCCCCAGTTTGAAACACGTGCATCATATTCTAGGCCAGCAGCCTTCTTCAAATCCTCAACCGTATCAACATGGTGGCCAAGAAACGCATCCGCTTCACTCCAAACCGCCTCTTGTAGGCAAATAATATCGTAATCGTGCTCGCGCAAGAAACGCGTCAAAGCACCCTTTAAACGCCCCGTCCAAACATTTAATTGCAATACTTTCATTTAATGCCTCCTATTTTTAATAATGCCATTTTTATAATCGTCCACGGTTCGAGCGCCGTCGATTTCATATCCATATCCGCTCGAGCCAGAATCTTCAATGCGCGCGGCGCCTTCGGATTATTGAACTGCAACTTCTTAACTGCCTGCGATACCATTAGACCTAGGAACATAAATGGATCATTCGTTGTTTCAATCTTTTCACAAAGCTTCACCGCCATCTTGCCATCACTACGAAATGCCGCATCGAAGATATCGAAAACGACCTTCTTATCTGGATCTTCTGCGAGTCTGAACTCCTTAAACTCGACATTTTTATCCTTGCTCAACTCCTTATAAGTCGTCGAGCGCTTATCGAGTTTTGACTCCCAAATCACAACATTATGCGGACATTCGGCAACATATTTAGGCAGCAATTCCCAACATTCTTTGTTGCCGGACAAATCCTTAATCAAGATTGCGCGCGTTTCTGCAAATAATGACACGCCTAAGAATAACGACGGCATATCGTCGGTAGTTATATTTTCAGCTTCAATCGCCTCGTAACCTTCACCGAGCTGGCGCGCAACCATCTTTTGCGCCGCCACGCGATCCTCGCCATAAAACACTCTTATCATTTTTGGCACCCCTTACAATAATGCGTTCCGCGACCAGCCGTACGCGTCTTCAAAATCTCCGCACCGCAACGCGGGCATTCGCAGCCTTCGCGGCGGAATACTTGCGCGAATTTCTCTAGATAGTTCCCGCGCGTTCCGTCTGCGCGTACATAATCTTTCATCGTTGAACCGCCGCTATCAATCGAAGCCTGCATTACCTTACAAAGCCCTTCGAGTAGTTTATCCGCCTCTTCGCGCTTCAGCGAACCGCATTCGCGCCACGGCAAAATCCCAGCATAGAAACAACCCTCGTCGGCATAAATATTCCCTACACCCGCAATATTATGCTGGTCAAGAATCACTGCTTTCACTGGCGCATGCGCATGTCGCTGTAACATTGCAAAGAAATCTTCGGGCTTCATATCCCATGGCTCAGCACCGAGTTTATTGAGGAACTTATCGTTCGCCAAATCCTCATCGTCCATCACTTTCCAGAAACCAAACTTACGCAAATCATTGAAATACAGATGCGTACCATCGTCCAAATCGGCATAGACGCGCGTAAAACGTCCCGGCATTTCCTCGCGGAAACTTTCATCCGGATGACCGGCCGCAAAACGCTGTGCGCCGTCATGAATCATTTGCCCAGTCATGCGCAAATGCACCATCACAGTCAACTTATTCGATAATTCAATCAAGAGCGCCTTGCCGCGACGACGAATTCCAGTAATCTTCTGCCCCTCAACCGCGCCCGGCTCCCCCTGAAAACTTTTCTCGCACAAAATATGGAGTTTCTGAATCTTTTTCCCCACAATACATTTTTCGAGACCACGTTTAATCGTCTCGACTTCAGGTAACTCCGGCATATCTATATTTTACTACAAGACAAAGAGCGCATAAAACGCGATGCCGTTCTTGATCATATGAAGGATTACGCCTGACCAAATCGTACCAGTCAACTCACGCATAAAGCACATGCCGAGGCTCATCGCAAAAACCGTAATACCAACATTCCATTGCCCGTGCATTATACCGAATAGCACCGAAACAATTATCATTGCCGGCACCATTGGCATACGGAAGCGCAACTTGCCATATAGCCAGCCACGGAAAAGAATCTCCTCGCAAATCGGCGCCAAAACCACCAAGCAAATAAAGGCTAAGATGTAGTCATGGAACTGATAAAGCCCACTAAAGCCAACGTCCTGCGTTTGTTGCCAATTAATTGCCGGGAAAAGCGCCATCATGATTGCCGCCAGAATGCCAGCTACGATCATTGTCACAATAAAGCCAATCGGCGCCAATAACAAATCAGTCCAAGTCGGTAAGCCACGCATGCCGACCTCATCGCGCGTTGTTTTAATTTTTAGAACTTTCCACGGCAAGCCAATCGCAACCGCCAAACAAACAGCATAGGCTATAACTGCATAAATTGCGTTCACGACATTGCTGGTGAGCAGCGACTTTGGCAAAAGTAGAATAAAAATTTTACCTACTAGGAGTTGACTAGCAAATAATGTGCCACCAACCCAGGCCGCAAGAGCAATTCCCCAGATAGCAACCTTCCACCACGGCTGGCGCTCGCGCACATTCTTTTTTTGTTCAACTACCTTCTTTTGCGTCATTTAATTATCCTGAAGATATCCAAAATTGTTACAACAACGACAATTGCGAGCAAAACCATGAATGCGCGGCCAACAATTTTCTCTTCCGTTTCTTTCGTGAGTGTCTTTTTACGCAATTTGAAAATCAAAATCAACAGCCAACGACCGCCATCGAGTGCCGGAATTGGCAACACATTCATCACCGCCAACGAGACTGAGATTAATGCCGTCAAGAATAGTAGGTTATTAATACCTGTCGACATCATACTCGGGAATAATACCCCAATAATTCCAACCGGCCCACTGACCGAATCTCCGGCCTTCTGAACAGCCTCTGCCCCACTTTGGCGTGCAGACTGATCGAAGAAGTTTAATTGTCTCACGACACCGCTCACGAGGTTCCAGAGCAATTCTCCGACGCCCTTGAAGGTCTCACCAGTAATCTGCGCCATCGTGCAAAAACCGACAATCGGCGCGCTCCACGTGCTCCGATAGACTGCGTTACTTTCAATACTCGCACCTAAGATATAATCAGCGTCAGCGTTATTGAGCGCCACCTCGGTCATACCGATATTATTATCGCGTTCATAAGTAATAAACACCTTCTTGCCGGCATACTTTGCGTCGAAATCCAAAAGATCCTGCGCAACGTTTACAACGATACGCTCGTCTTTTTCGTCATCGAGAATTCGCATCTGCGTAATTACGTCACCCTTCATAAGATGCGCGTTCGCTGCTGGACTACCTGGTTCAATCTCGCTCACCGTCACCGGCTTCGTCACGATTGTCTGCATATCAGCATCAATCTGGAACTGATTCTCGAGGAAATGTGGCATACCGATCCAAGCCAAAACCGTCAAAACAATGAAGGCGACTAACCAGTTCATCGCGACACCGGCAAAGAGAATCTTCGTCTTGCCCCAGAAGCTTGCACGGCCAAAACTGCCCTTTTCTTTTGCAGCATCGCTCTCGCCCTTCATCTGACAGAAGCCACCAATCGGCAACCAGTTAAGCGATAGAATCAGGCCTTTGCCCGGCATCTTCTCCCACTGAGATTTCTTGATGCGGCGCCATTTGCCGTCAATCTTACGCCAGGCCACCGCGCGTGGCGGGAACCCAATGCCGAATTCTTCTACTTCTACCCCGTTTTTGCGCGCGGCGATAAAATGCCCAAACTCATGCGCCGTCACGAGGAACATTAAAATTAGCAATCCAACAATAATTCCAATAACCACACTCATATATATTTATAATAACACAAGCACAATAAAAAAGCCGCCCCGAAGGGCGGTTTTATTCGTGGTACCAGCTCGGCGGCGTAGCCGGAACATATCTAAACATATTTTTCATATTCGTCGAATTCGAAACATTCCAACCCCCAAGAGGCGAAAGATCGGTAATACCTTTAGCGCTACTGAACATATAGGTCATATTCGTTACATTCGAAACATCCCAACCCCTCAGAGGCGAAATATCGGTAATAGCCCAATCGCCGTCAAACATCCAAGCCATAGTTGTCACGCTAGAAGTATCCCAAGAAGCAAGGGCGGAAATATCCGTTAAAGAGGACATGGTTGAGAACATATCGCTCATCAATTCCACACTAGAAGTATCCCAGCTAACATAGTCTTTGCCATCATGCTTCTTGGTTTCGAGCGCGTCCAAGCTAGTGACCTTTGTACCAGCGAACATATAATACATCTTCGTTACGTTCGAGGTGTTCCAGCTAGCCAACGCGGAAATATCCGTAATGAGAGAGTCCAAATAGAACAAGTTGTTCATGTCCTTCACGTTAGAAGTATTCCAAGAAGCAAGGGCGGAAATATCTGCGAGGGCGTAATCATAGGCGAACATTCCACTTATATTTTCTGCGCTCGAAAGATCCCAGCTAGCGAGAGCGGAGATATCCGAAAGAGAGTCTGTGCCAGTGAACATACTGCTCATATCTACAACACTCGAAGTATCCCAAGAAGCAAGAGCGGAAATATCCGTCAGAGAAGTCATAGACGAAAACATGTAGTTCATATCTGTTACATTCGAAACATCCCAGCTAACGTAGTTTTTGCCGTCACGTTGCTGCTGTGTGGATTCGAGCGCATCTAAGTTAGTAAGCTTCATACCGCAGAACATATTATTCATATCTGTTACACTTGAAGTATCCCAGCTAGCGAGAGCCGAAATATCCAAAATAGAGGTCGCGAAAATAAACATCCTGCTCATATCTGTTACATTCGAAGTGTCCCAGTTAGCAAGCGCAGAAATATCAGAAAGATCGGTCCTATAACCGATGCCGGAAAGCAAATTGCTCATGTTTGTTACATTAGAGGTATCCCAAGAAGCAAGGGCAGACAAACTCGTCAGCGAATTACTACCCGAAAATATGCCACTCATGTTCGTCGCGTTCGAAGTATTCCAAGAAGCAAGAGCGGAAATATCCGCAAGATTGCTCATAGAAGCGAACATGCCGCTCATATCTGCACCAGCCTCAATCTCATCCGCCGTAGTAAACACATATATAATACCGTCTTCTTCCCCGTCGCCGTCATTGTCGTTATTGTCAAACCAAGCATAGATTGGCTTCGGTGAAATCGTAGCACTTGCCGATATTTTATTTTCTGTATTAGAAGTATTAAAACCAACCGGCAAAGCATCAGCCGCTTTAATCGACTTGATTTTCGTTTTTTTGCTAGCCAACCTCGTCAACTTAGTATTCACATTCTCGCCACTATCTAACACTGCTTTGCCGTCCCATTGCGCATAGAGACGAACCGTTTCAGCAGCGGAAACTAAGACCGTTGCCTCGTCGGCATAAGCCGTACCAGTACCATCCGCCTTCGTGTTCCAGCCATCAAACTCCGCATTCAAACGCGTAAAGGTATTCGCCGGCAAAACAACGCTCGTACCAACTTCAATGTTCTCAATCGCTGCCATCGTGCCAGTGCCGCCATTAACATCAAAAGTTATTTTAGCTAACGCTCTCCATTGCGCATATAGTTTCAATTCGCCAGCAGCGGAAATTGCAACCGTCGCCTCATCAGCATAAGTCGTACCAGTGCCATCCGCCTTCGTATTCCATCCATCAAAGGCGGCGTCTTCCTTTGCAAATGTATTGGCCGGTAAAGTCACATTCGTGCCAACCTCAATGTCCTTAATCGCAGCCATCGTACCGGTACCGCCGTTCGCGTCAAAGATAATTTTAGCGGTAGTAACCTTCTTCAAATAAACCCTAATGTTCTTGATCGTACCATTGTAGTATCTTTGTGGAGTGCCATTCGTTTGCATCGAGGCGCCAAACACAGCCGTCTGTTCAAAGTAACGAGTGAAGTTCTTGTAATCCTGGAATGGGATCATTTCCCCGCCGTCAATGCTATATGAGACCATCCCGCCTACGCGAACAATCTTCACTTCTTTGTTCTTGATGTCTGCCGTAGTGATGCTGTTATTCGCCTTATCTGCGTTTGTATTGTCTTTACCGAGGCGACCGGTGATTTCCATGGTTTCACCATTTGTGCCAACCGTACGAATCACGAAACCTGGATAGTACATCGAAGAGTTCTCATACTTCGCATTAAACAAAGTGCCCTGCTGAGCCTGCGTAGTCGCATAATCCGTGAGCGTGAAGTAGACCTCAAAGTCCCTGCCGGCATTTTCTTCGCTAAACAAGGCAACGTTCGTATCGATATATTTTTTGTTCGTTAATGGGCTGCCGTCACCGTCCTTGCAGGTATCGCCAGAAACATTTGCATTGCCATTGAACTGACATTCGCCTGGCATCGAGAAAAGTAATTCAAACTGCGACTCTTCACCAGACCCTTCGACCGTATAAGCAATTGACCCAAAAGCATTTAAATATTTGCGCACACCGCCATTAGCGCTGAAGGTCAAAGTATTATCGGAAATATCATAACTCGCCGTACCTGCACCGATTGCGCTACTTAAACTGGCCGCATATGAGCCAGCCTCGAGTGCCACTGTTTTACATTCATTATTGCCAAGCGCCAACTGAGTCGCAAAGCCACTCTTTGAAATATTAATTACCGACACTGAGCCATCATAACTCGCGCCATCCGATACGCAGACGTTCCATGTCTTGCCCCCAGAGATCTCAACTGTATTCCCGGCCACCGCATAGGTCCTACCGCCAAAAATGAGCGCAAAAAGGCTAGCAATAAAGATGCTAAATATTACCTTTTTTGTTTTCATCTCTGTTTTTCGACTGTTTATTTTTGACCTAGTCTTGCTATAAGTATAAGCGAAATACCCCAAAAAGTCAAGAGGTAGACATCAAAAAAGTGGCCCCGAAGAGCCACTTTTCATTAAGCGATCGAAACGATTTCGATTTCACTGTACTTCTGGCGGTGACCAGTTTCAGTGTGAACACGCTTCTTGGAGTGGTAGCGGATAACGCGAACCTTGTCGCCAGCTACCTTTGCTTCTACGACCTTCGCTTTAACCTTAACTCCGCTAACCGTTGGCGTACCGACCGTGGTCTTGTCGCCATCAATTACGAGCAAAGCGTCAAGAGCGAGATCTTTGGTTCCTTCCGGGAGGAGGTCCACACGGAGGGTCTCTTTTTCAGCGACAACGTACTGCTTGCCGCCAATCTTTACGACTGCTTTTTTCATAAAATTCCTTTTATTACTCCGCAAATTATAGCAAATATTTATATTTTTTGCAAGCGCAAAAGCACCGGGATACCCAACCGGTGCTTTCGCTAAAAGGAGTATTTGTAGATTATTTACTTAGTGCCGTTGGCGCTATCGTTATTATCGATACTGCCCTGAAGTGCTGCGACTTCCTTATGGCTGCGGTACCAGTAGATACCACCAGTAGCGATACAGATAACTGCTACGATTGCGAGTGCGATTTCGCCTGGACCAGTCTTTGGAAGTTCTGGCGTGTCCTCTGGAGTCGCAGGAGTCTCACAGCGTTCATCCTTTGGATCCTCGGAGCAAATACATTCGAGGTCATCCTCGTCACATTCCTCTTCTGGAGTTGGAGTGTCAGGCGTGTCTTCACAAACACGCGTTACGTAAATCGTAGATTTGTCGTTGACTTCGCCAGTATCGTGATCAGCGAAAATCTGATTCGTGAATGCTGTGCGAGAGTTACATTTAGCCTTAGCGACTGCGTCAGCGTTTACTTTCACCTTATAAGTAATCGTCGCCGTAGAGCGTGGGCCATAAAGACCGGTATTGAAACCGTTCTGGCCGATGATATCTTTCATCTTGAGGCCATTTGGGTTTGCGCCGTTAACAAGCGTCGTCGTACCAGGAACAAGCGTTACGCCGGTAGGAAGCTTATCGTGGAAGGTAACGTTCGTAAGATCGACCGTACCAGTGTTTTTGAAGACAACTTTATAAGTCAAAGTGTCGCCAGGTTTAGCGTCAACCGTTTCGTAGAAGTTCGTACCGTCTTTTGAAACAAGTTTGCTAATTTGCGAACCAACTTGGTCGGCACGAATATCATATTCGATGCGGCCAGAGTATTCAGTACAACCTGGAATGCGACCATCGAGCACGTTAATGCCGATATAGACGCCCTCGTCGGTGAACAAATCCTTCGAAAGGACTGTACCGTTTACCTTACCAGCGTTGTAAATTTTCGCAGAACCATCAACATATTTAAGGACAACGTCTGCTGCGGAAGTCGTAGTAATCGTTGCTTCATCCCAATAAGAAGTTGGCTTTGCGGTTACGGAGTTAATCACGCCACTGACCGTTACAGGGTTGGCAGAGTTAACTGACCACTTCGTGAGACCAGAGGAGACGCGGACGCTGTTAGCGATACCGACACCCGTGGCGTTCAACGAAGACTTTGCGTTGTTGTGGTAGAAAATCTGGACAGTATACTTTTTGCCCGGCTCAACCACTACGCTATCGAGGAACTTTCCCGTATCCTTCTCGCGAATACGAACGAAATTGCGCTCATCGCCAATCGCGTTGTTGTTCGTGATAGAGTTGAAGGTAACGTAATCGGCTGGGTGCTCCATCGTGAAAGTCGCACGATCCGTTGGACCCCAAGCTGAGCTTGAAGCGAATGGAACGAGCGCCGCGATGGCGACCGCTGTAAGACCAGCTACCGTCAATCTCCGTTTAAAGTTGATATTCATTTTTGGCATCTTTTTTACTCCTTTTTATTTTTTGTTGTAACCTAGATTAATTGTTTTACTGACTGCCGCCACCAGTCTCGAAGTAACCGGAATTCCAAAGGTCCTCATTAGCCTTATCGATGGATGCCGTATTACCGCTCTCTACTGCCGCCGCATTATTCCGCTCAGTCTGTTGGTTGGCTGGTTTTGCTTCTGCCGTAGAAGTTTGAGCGGCCTGCTGTTGCTGTGTGCCCTGTGCGGCCTCGGCCTGCTCTTGCTGGCTTTCCTGGTCGCGGCTTTGCTGGCCACTAGTATTTTCGCCACCGGCACCGCCACTCGTTTCGCCGCTCGCTACAGCCTGTTGCTGTTCTGGCGAGGTCTGAGCGCCAACCTGAGTACTCTGGTCAGGGGCCTGGTCATAAGTCGCTACACCATCGCTGCCGTCATTGTTCGTTTCATTATTGAAAG
>Ga0265301_10005601_pt1 | contig 12288 bp, 11 predicted proteins | sample AusTroGonzalo_MG_2_FD_193488 | JGI IMG/M metagenome (GOLD analysis project Ga0265301, IMG submission 193488) | Bovine rumen microbial communities from tropical cattle in Woodstock, Queensland, Australia - Gonzalo_04 | ecosystem: Host-associated > Mammals > Digestive system > Stomach > Rumen ...
AAAACCGGCAGCCTCGACGGCACGCTTGCCCTCCGCATGAATCCCGACCTCTTCAACGGCAGTACAACCATCAGATTCGCAGCTGAAGGTGACCGCATAAAGCTCAAGGGCGGATGGAAGAACGTGGGCAGGCTGCTTCAGGACATGGGCATTCCCAAGGTGCTCAGGGGCAGGGTTCCGGTGCTTGAGGACCGCGACGGCATCTGCGCCGTATTCGGCACCGCACAGGGGGGAAGGGACAGAATTTGTGTCAAATTCCGAACTTCTCTTGCCCCAAACGGTTTTCCTTTATATATTGTCTCTAAAGGTTAACTTATGGACAACAATGAAAAAGACGAGGAGCTCAAGAAAGAGACTCCCGAAAACAAAGAGGCTCAGGACAACGGCGCCAAGTCATTCTGGAAGGAAACCCCGTATGACGAGATCCAGCACGTCAAGCCCGACAGCTTCGCCGGCCTTGAGTCCGGACCTTCGGATGATTCACGGAAGAACGATTCCAATCGGAATTCCAATCAGAATAGACAGAACGGCAGGGGCAAGTCCGATCCGGATTCCTACTGGAGACCCAGAGAGAACTCCGGCTCCAGACAGAACGATTCCGGCTCCCGCGGCAACGGCGGCGGAAACAACGACCCCAGGCCCAATCCCGGCATGGGACAGGGCGGTCCGTTCAAGACCAGGAAGAACCGCATCGGCCTGGCTGTAGTAGTCGGACTCCTGATCCTGTTCGCACTCACGCTGTTCTCTTCACGCAGCAGCGCATCCGAGGTTTCGTACACCACGTTCAAGGCTGCAGTGACCAACGGAAAGGTCTACAGCGTCAACATCAAGAACAGCTCCATCATCATCTTCAGGACATATGACGGCACCGAGTACAAGGCACGCATCCCGTACAGGGACGATACGCTGCTGGACCTGCTGGAAAGCAAGAACGTCGAGATCGTCGGATCCGAGGCAGATGTATCCATCCTGGCTCTCATCCTCGAGTTCCTGCCGTGGATAATCTTCATCGGATTCACCATCATGCTGCTGCGCCAGACATCGGGCGGCGGCCAGATGATGCAGTTCGGCAAGAGCCATGCAAAGCAGTATACCGACAAGGACATCAAGACCACATTCAAGGACGTCGCGGGCCAGAAAGAGGCCAAGTACGAGCTTGAGGAGGTGGTCGAGTTCCTCAAGGATCCCAAGAAGTATTCCGAAATCGGAGCCAAGATTCCCAAGGGAGTCCTCCTTGTAGGTCCTCCGGGAACTGGTAAGACCCTCATCGCCAAGGCCGTGGCAGGCGAGGCCGGGGTATCGTTCTTCCACACCAGCGGATCGGATTTCGTCGAGATGTTCGTCGGTATGGGAGCCGCCAGGGTCAGGGACCTCTTCGATCAGGGCCGCAAGCATGCACCGTGCATCCTGTTCATAGATGAAATCGATGCCGTCGGACGCTCCAGAGGAAGCGGACTCGGCGGAGGCCACGATGAGAGGGAGCAGACTCTCAACCAGATACTGGTGGAGATGGACGGATTCGACACCACCACAGGCGTCATCGTCATCGCCGCAACCAACAGGGCCGATGTCCTTGATCCGGCACTTCTCAGACCGGGACGTTTCGACAGACAGGTTGCAATCACGCTTCCCGACATCAACGAGCGCGAGGACATCCTCAGGATCCACGCTTCCCGCGTCAAGACAGATCCCGAAGTCGACCTCAAGAAGATCGCACGTGCAACGCCCGGTGCATCCGGAGCAGACCTTGCCAACCTGGTGAACGAGGCCGCACTCTTTGCCACAAGGCAGAAGCGCAAGACGGTCACCATGATCGATTTCGAGATGGCCAGGGACAAGATGGTGCTGGGCGTGGCAAAGAAGAGCCATGTCATGACGCCGGAAGACAAGATGCTCACCGCCTATCACGAGAGCGGACATGCACTTCTGTTCTACTACCTGCCGGACATCGACCCGCTGTACAAGGTCACCATCATCCCGCACGGAAACGCAGGCGGAGTGACCATGGGACTTCCGGAGAACGACCAGTCCTACATGAAGAAGAGCGCGCTGATGAGCCACATCAAGATGGCCATGGGCGGATACATCGCCGAGCGCATCCTCAACGGTCAGACCTCCACGGGACCCAGCTCGGACATCAAGCAGGCAACGGAAATCGCGCGCCGCATGGTCACCGAGTGGGGCATGAGCGATCTCGGATTCATCAGCCTGGGTTCGGAGGGCGAGCCTCTGTTCCTGGGACGTGAGATTGCACAGCACAAGGACTTCAGCGAGGCAACGGCCAAGAAGATCGACGAGCAGATCAACAAGATCCTGAGCGAGTGCATGGCAGAGGCAACAAAGATCCTCACCGAGCACAAGGATCAGCTGGACAAGCTGGCCCAGGCCCTGATGGCCAGAGAAACCCTGGACGACAACGAGGTCAGGGAGCTGCTGGGATTCGAGGCCATCGGCCCGAAGAATTCCGACATTCTTTGAAATAACTTCAAAATGTAATATAATGGCGCTGGACAGCTTCCAGCGCCATTTTTGCGAAGAAAACGAGGGAAAACATGGTTGATACCGCGCACAAGAGGAACTTCTGCATCATCGCCCACATAGACCACGGCAAGTCCACGCTGGCCGACCGCTTCATCGAGAAGGCCTCGCTTGTCACGTCAAGGGGCCCCGAGCAGACGCAGATACTGGACAACATGGACATCGAGCGCGAGCGCGGCATCACCATCAAGAGCCAGGCAGTCACAATCCCGTACACCGCCCGCAACGGACAGATGTACGAGCTCAACCTGGTAGACACTCCGGGCCACGTGGACTTCTCCTACGAGGTGTCCAGGGCCATCAGTTCCTGCGAGGGCGCGCTGCTTCTCATCGATGCTTCACAGGGTGTGGAGGCGCAGACGCTTGCCAACCTCTACATGGCCATGGAGCACAACCTGGAGATCATCCCCGTCATAAACAAGATCGACCTTGCCAGCGCCGACATCCCGTCGTGCCTGGAGCAGATCGACCATGACCTGGGACTCGACCCGGACATGGCCCAGAAGGTATCCGCCAAGACCGGAGAAGGTGTGGATGAGCTTTATGAGGCAATTGTCGAGTACATCCCGGCTCCTGTTGCCGATTCGGACAAGCCGCTGAAGGCACTGATATTCGACAGCCACTACGACCCGTACAGGGGAGTCATCGTCCACTTCAGGCTCTTCGAGGGCAAGGTCTCCGAAGGCGACGAGATCATGTTCATGAACAGCCAAGCCACGTACAAGGTGGAGGAAGTCGGAATCTTCCAGCTCAATCTGGTACGCACAAGGACACTGAGTGCAGGCGATGTCGGATACTTCATCGCCGGTATCAAGAACATAAGCGATATCAGGGTAGGAGACACGGTCACGCTGTCGTCCCGTCCGGCATCCGAGCCGTGCGAAGGCTTCAAGGACGTCAAGCCGGTTGTCTTCAGCTCCATCTATCCCGTGGATACCAACGACTACGAGGAGCTTCTGGACTCAATCGAGCGCCTCAAGCTCAACGACGCCTCGCTGGTTTACGAGAAGGACAGCTCGGTGGCACTCGGACAGGGATTCCGCTGCGGCTTTCTGGGCATGCTCCATCTGGAGGTCGTGCAGGAAAGGATCGAGCGCGAGTTCGGCATGTCCATCGTGCTCACAAGCCCGTCCGTGCGCTACCACATCCACATGAAGAACGGCGAGGTGCTGGAGATAGACAACCCGCTGGACTACCCGGACCAGGTCAGGATCGACTATGCCGAGGAGCCCTACATCAGGGCCAGCATCATAACCCCCACGCAGTACGTGGGACCCATCATCACGCTGTGCATGGAAAAGCGCGGGGTGCAGACCAGCATGAACTACATAGACACCAAGCGCGTTGAGCTCATCTACGAGATGCCTCTTGCAGAGGTACTCTTCGAGTTCTACGACAGGCTCAAGTCCATATCACGCGGCTATGCATCATTTGACTACGAGATAACGAATTACAAGAAGACGGACCTTGTCAGGGTGGACATTCTGGTCAACGGAGAGCCCTGCGATGCCCTGAGCATGCTGGTCTTCAGGGACAACGCCGTCAGCCGCGGACGCCAGGCATGCGAACGGCTGCAGGAGGAGATCCCCAGACACCAGTTCAAGATCCCCATCCAGGCTGCCATAGGCGGAAACATCATAGCCAGGGAGACCATCAACGCCTTCCGCAAGGATGTCACCGCAAAGTGCTACGGCGGCGACATGACCAGAAAGAGGAAGCTGCTGGAGAAGCAGAAGGAAGGAAAGAAGCGCATGAAGCTCGTCGGAAACGTCGAGATCCCGCAGAGCGCGTATCTTGCGGTGCTCAAGAGCAAGGGCGCCGACGAGCGCTGATTCACAAGGCATAAGGAAGGAAAGCATGAACGTCAAGGAGTATTCCTACAGAAGCGGAAAGTATTCGTTCTCCATCCTGAATCTCGGATGTGCGGTGACATCCATCTGTACGCCCGACCGCGACGGCAACATCGCAAACGTGACGCTGCCGTTCCCCGGTGCCGTGGAGAACCCCGAGGTCATCACCGGATCCGACTCATTCATGGGTCTTACGGTGGGACGCTTTGCCAACAGGATCGGAGGAGCTTCGTTCGTCCTTGACGGCAGACGCTTCAGCTTCACGCCCAATGACGGCCCCAACTTCCTGCACAGCGGTCCTAACGGCATCTGGGCCCGCATCTGGAACGTAAAGCACATGGACGACGGCTTCCTGTGCTCCATCAAGGTCAGCGAACAGGACGACGGCTTCCCGGGCACTGCCGACATCAGGGTGCGCTTCTCGCTCTCCGCAGAAGGCGTCTTCCGCATCCACTACAGCGTCACGTGCACCGAGCGCTGTCCCATAAACCTCACCAACCATACCTATTTCAACCTTACGGGCGATCCTTCCAGGAACATCCTGGGCCACCGCGCAGTCATCGACAGCCACTTCATCGTGGGCGCCGGCGAGGGCCTGATCCCCGACGGAAGCATCATCCCGGTCAAGGGCACCGCATGGGACTTCACCGCAGAAAAGGCATTCGGAGATCAGATCGATGCTCCCGAGCTCAGCAGTGCCAGGGGATACGACCATGCGTACATAATCGACAGGATCGACGGGCCGGGCAGGGGACTTGCACGCTTCATCCGCGTGCACGAGCCCGTGACGGGCAGGGTGCTGCAGGGCTTTACGGATCTTCCTGCATTCCACTTCTACAGCGGAAACTTCATGGACGGAACCTACGGCTACGACAGGCGCCACGGATTCTGTCTGGAAAGCGAGTTCTATCCCGACTGCGTCAACAGGCCGGAATTCCCGTCCTGCATAGTGGAGCCGGGGCAGCTGTTCGAAAGCACCACGATCTATCACTTCTATACAGATAATAAAGAGGACTGAGGAGGTACCGGCATGAAACAGGTCAGAGTCATCGGAATCACCGGAGGATCCGGAAGCGGAAAATCCACGATCGTGAGGAAAATCAGCGAGGTCTGTCCTGATTTCGTGTTCATACCGCAGGACAACTACTACAGGAGCGCCGTGTTCGTGAACAACTCCAACATCACGGCCTACAACTTCGACCATCCGGATGCATTCGACATGGAACTGCTGCACTCCCACCTAAGCGCCCTGAAGAACTTCGAGCCCATCGACATGCCGCAGTACGATTTCGTCCACCACTGCAGGATGAAGGAGACCATCCGTCTTGAGCCGGCCCCGCTGGTGATAGTGGAGGGCCTGATGGTGCTGTACGATCCCGAGATCCGCAAGCTGCTGGACCTCAAGATCTATGTCGATACCCCCGACGACATCAGGTTCATCAGAAGACTCCTGCGCGACATCAACGAGCGCGGAAGAACGTTGGACAGCGTTGTCAAGCAGTATCTGGAAGTGGTCAGACCGGGCCATGCATCATTCATCGAGCCCACAAAGGAATATGCAGACCTGATCATCCCGGAGGGCGGAAACAACCAGAACGCACTCAAGGTCCTGATCTCGTTCATAAAGGATATAGGGGCCGACGAATAGGGTTCTTATCTCTGCTTTTTCGGGGACTTGAGGTGGCGTCGGAACGCAATGCGCCTGTCCCTGATGTACCTGAAGCTGAAGGTCTCCGGAACATCGTCCGGACCACCGTAGTAGAGCCTGCTGCAGCGCAGTATCCTGCTCATCCCCAGGATCGTTCCCTTCACTATGCCGAACCGCATTACTGAGCGGTTGAAGTACTCGGAGCACGACGGGGTGTAGATGCAGTTGTCGCCCAGCATCGGAGATATGAGTTTCTGATATCCTTTGACCGGAAAAAGGAAGATTCTCCTTGCAACATTTTTCCCCATGTGGTAAAAGTATCTTTCGGATTGATAATAATCAATACCGCCCTCAGGGGTTTGACTAAAATCATTGATATGTTCTATATTATGGTTTGAAATACAGGTACTATTCCAGAACGGAGGAAACATATGGCAGGTGCTATTTCTAAGAACGCACGTCGTGAAGGCGCAAAAGTCCTGATGAGCCGCTGGGGCGGAGAGATCAAGACAAAGTCAATCTTCGAGAACGGTAAGCTCCATCACATCGCTTACTGCGTGAAGACCGGCAACACGGCACGCAAGCCGAAGGACCTGATGTAATCGGTTCTTCCGCATGTCAGACCCGCTCGAATGCGGGTTTTTTTAGACAGATACACGTCTTTTTGAATAAAAAGCTGATTTTTCAGTATCCACTTCAGAAAGCATGTGTTATGATGATGTTGTTATATATTGAACGTCTATTGAGAACGTCTAGGGAGGAAACACGTGAAACGTTTTTCAAAATCCATTTTTCTGGCACTTATGATCATCGCAATGGCCATTGCCCTTGTCGGATGTAAGTCTGCAAGCGTCGAGAAGGGTGAGCCCGTCGAGCCCGCTCCTGTCGAGCCCGCTCCCGTCGAGCAGCCCGCTGAGCAGCCTGCAGAGCAGCCCGCAGAGCAGCCCGCAGAGCAGCCTGTTGCAGAAGAGAAGCCCGCCGCTGTTCCGATGAAGTATTACATCGGCGAGAACGAGATTGCTGTCTTCGCCGCTGACGGCCACGCAGTCATCTATTATCCGAAGGCACTCTTCACCGATGCAGATGTCTACACAGCCCTGGCATATGCGGTCCAGACATATCCCTCACTTGCTGAGTATGTCTCATACAACTACATTCCCGGTCAGCTTGACTTCTTCTATCCCGCAGATTGGGACGTCGAGGATTATCAGCTCGCTGAGGCTCTCGTAATCGGTTACATCAACGAAGTTCTCTCGGATCTCGCTTCTTCGGTTTCCCAGCAGCTCACGGCTGCCGAGCCTCTGAAGACCTCAAAGTACATCATCTCCATCTACGGATATGATCTTACAGTCGAGTATGCAGACAGCACACTGGTGTTCACCTATCCTGAGGTCATCACAAAGCAGGACGTCAAGGATGCAGCAGCAGCCGCATATCAGGCATATGCAGCCTATCTCGAGGGCACGACTCTTGCAGTTGACGACGGAATGGCAATCCTTTACCTGCCGTACGAGCTGACAGAGGCCGACCTCGACTTTGCAGTCAACCTCGCAAGGTCCGAGATCAAATGGTATGTCAACAACGTGCTTTCTCTCATTGCATCTCCTGTCGTCACGAAGCACGTCAACATCATGGGCTATGATGCATCAATCGCCTACACCGACGGTGTTGCAGTCATCGATTATCCTGACTTCATCACAAAGGAAGAGGTTGCTCAGGCCGCTCAGATGGCATACGCTTCATTCGCACAGTACCTCGAGGGCACAGAGCTTTCAATCGGCGAGGGTATTGCAACCCTGAAGTTCCCGGTTGACATCACTGAGGCTGATCTCGACTATGCAGTCGCACTGCTCGACTCTTATCTGCCGACATACGTCGCAGCTATCATTGCTCCGTCTCAGGAAGCAGCAGAAGCCGCAGCAAAGGCAGCTGAGGAGGCAGCAGCAAAGGCTGAGGCAGAGAAGATCGCTGCAGCAGCAGCCAAGGCAGCTGAGGAGCTTGCAGCCAAGGAAGCAGCAGCAAAGGCTGAAGCAGAGAAGGTCGCAAAGGCAGCAGCAGAGGCAGCAGCAAAGGCTGAGGCAGAGAAGATCGCATCAGCAGCCAAGGCAGCTGAAGAGGCAGTTTCAACAGCCAAGGCAGAGAAGAAGTCCAATGTCGGTCTTATCATCGTGATTGTTCTTCTTGTTCTGGCAGCCGGCGCAGCATGCTTCATTCTTCTCAAGAAAAAGAAGAAGTAAGCTAAGCTGAAAAGCTGAATAAACTCCCTGAGAAATCAGGGAGTTTTTTTTCTGCGCAATCCCATCCTGCAGATTTGGTAGGGTTTGGTCGATCTGGTCGATCTGGTCGATCTGGTCGATCAGGTCGATTTGCTCGATATGGAAGATGCAGCAGGATAAAAGAAAAACCGAAGCATATCTGCTTCGGCTTCTTGCTCCCCGAGACAGACTCGAACTGCCGACAGGGTGGTTAACAGCCACCTGCTCTACCGACTGAGCTATCGGGGAATGAACATATGCAATGTACTGGTTTGCGCCCATTTAGTCAATATCTTTGGTCAAAAAAAACCTGCACCACAGGGTGCAGGCTTTTTCATGATAATCGACCTCAGTTGAACTGGTGGATGATTGCCTTCAGATCGGCAAGCTTCTCATCAAGCTCCTTCTGGGTCTTTGCTTCTGCGACTATGCGCAGGTAAGGCTCGGTGTTGGATTTCCTGACGCTGAACCACCATGTCGGGAACTCGATCCTGTAGCCGTCGAAGTCCATGATCTTGGTCGGATTAAGTGCCGAGTACTTCTTGTACAGTGCATCGATTGCGCCGTCCTTGTTTTCGAGCTTGAAGTTGATCTCTCCGCTGTTGGCGTAGGCAACGATCTCGTCGATGAGCTGGCCAAGTGTCTTGCCCTGCTTCTTCAGTGCGGCTACGGTCTGGAGCACGATCAGTGATGCCAGGATACCGCTGTCGCAGTTGTAGAAGTCCCTGAAGTAGTAGTGACCGGCAAGCTCGCCGCCGAAGATGCAGCCTTTCTCGCGGATCTTCATCTTTGCAAAGGCGTGACCGACCTTCCATGTGTAGACCTCGGTGGCGCCTATCTTCTCGAGATACTCGGTTGTGGAGCGGGAAGTGCGGATGTCCACCAGCACGGAACCCTTCTCCTTTGAAAGATAGTACATTCCCAGGACGGCCGTCACGTAGTCGGGCTGGATGAAGCGGCCGCGCTCGTCGATGAACATGACTCTGTCGGCATCACCGTCGTAGATGACTCCGCAGTCCGACTTGTTCTTCTTGACGGCTTCCATGATCTGGTGGCAGTTCTCGACCTCAAGCGGGTTGGGCTCGTGGCCGGGGAACGTGCCGTCCAGCGTGTCGTTGATGTACTTTGCGTGGTTGCCGAACAGCTCCTTCACATAGAGGTTGCTCATGCCGTTGGAGCAGTCTACGGAGATGGAAAGCTGTGACATGTCAGGCAGGAACTTCTTCTGGAAGTCCAGGTATGCCTGATGGATGTCCTTGTCCACGACCTTGCCTCTCTTGCACTCGCAGACGGGCTCCACGGGAAGGGTGTTGACCATCTTCTCAAGATCCTTGAGACCGGTATCGCCGCCTACGGGGATTGCCATGGAGCGGGAGATCTTCATGCCGTTGTACTGTTTGGGGTTGTGGCTTGCCGTGATCTGCACGGAAGCATCGGCCTTGAGGTATACGGTTGCGAAATAGACCATCGGGGTTGTGGCCAGACCGATGTTCCAGACGTCCACGCCGGCGTCGTTGATGCCGCGGCAGAGGTTCTCGAATATCTCGTCGCTTGTCAGGCGGATATCACGTCCCACCACGACGAACTTGCACGGAAGAAGCCTGGGGAGGAAGTAACCTACCTTATAAGCTGTCTCCTTGTTGAAATCCTGGTTGTAGACACCACGGATGTCATAGGCTTTGAATACACCCATCTTCAATCTCCTTATATTGTTATTTCTTTATTTTCATTTCTGATCATGTTCTCGACCGTTTTGTCCATGAACTGGAAGTAGAGCAGCCTGCCGTCCCTGAGCCCGAACTCGGTGGCGGTCTCGGACATGAAGCCCGTCAGCGGATTGTACTTCCTCAGCTTGGAAAAGTCCTTGAAGCCGAGCGCGCAGTTGATTGCCGCCTTCTTCTTCACCCTGCGTATGGACACCACATCGGAAGGGGAGAAAGACGACTCGAACATCACGTATTCCTCATCCTTGCGCCGGCTGAGCCTGAAGCCCAGGAAGTTGGGTACATACTCGAAATCCTGGAACCAGAACACTCCGTCCACCTGATAGAAGAACACACCGTACCGGCACACCTTGCCTTTGTTGTCGGCATAGAATGTGGAGAAAGCCTTGTATGTGATCTGCCCGCCGCGACGCTGCTCGATATCGGCCAGAAACGCGCGACTTTCATCATCCATGACCTGGGTCACGATGTCCTCCGTCTGTCTTTCTTTTTTCCTCCTTATACTATACAATGCCTTTCTGAAAGGTAAAAGCTTAAAAAAATGGACTACATGGACAAGGATTTCGGAAAGATACTGAAGAACAACGCGCAGACCCTGCGTCACGATCTTCTTGCCTCCGGAACGGACTGTTTCCGCGTCTACGACCGCAATCTTTCCCGCTATCCCGTTACCGTTGACCTCTACGGCCGCTACGCCAAAGTCACCGATTACGGCACCGATCCCATGGCCGACGATGTCCGTACAAGCTGCCTGGACATCTGCGCCCGCATGCTCTATCTTGAGCCTGCCAACGTGGTCTATGCCTTCCGCGCAAAGCGTGTTGACCGCGCCCAGCATGAGAAGACGGAGTCGGCACCTGTAATCACCACAGTGAAGGAGAACGGGCTTCTGTTCAAGGTAGACCTCACCACATATGTCGATACCGGCCTGTTCCTGGACCATGCCGTGACAAGGCAGCTGATCCGCGAGCGCAGCGCAAATGCCGATGTGCTCAACCTTTTCTCCTACACCGGAAGCTTCTCCGTCTACGCTGCAGCCGGACTTGCCAACAGCGTCACCAGCGTGGACATGAGCGCCACATACACCAAGTGGGCTCAGGAGAACCTTGCCGCCAACGGCTACAGCGGCGATATGTACAGCTGCGTCTGCATGGATGCGGCAAAGTTCGTGAAGGAAGCCGCAGCCAAGGGTCTGAAATACGACATAATAATCTTCGATCCCCCGAGTTTCTCCAACAGCCACAAGATGGACGGGGATTTCGATGTCGCTCGTGATTATGCTCTGTGGGTCAGAAACCTGCTGGATATACTGAAGAAGACGGGAATCATCCTGTTTTCGACCAATCTGGGATCTTTCCGGATGGACAAGAGAAAGCTCAGGGGACTGAGCGTGAAAGAGATAACGGGGCTGGTGGCAGCACCCGGATTCGTGAAGGACCGTGCAGGCACGGTCAGGAGTTGGATGATGGCATTTGATGATGATTCGCTCTCGTTGGATTGGAGCGAGCCCGAGAAGAAGTCCGTGAAGAGTTCGGACAAGAAGACGGAGAGATCTGAAAAGACCGACAGGCCCAGAAGGCCTTACGATCATGAGAGACGCAGCTACGGCAGTTCATACGGCCGCAGGGAGCGTGACGACGACAGACGTGGCGGCTACAGACGTGACGACAGGCGCAGTGAAAGGCGTGACTTCGACCGCGGCTTTGACCGTGACGTCGAGCGTCCGTTCAGAAGAGAAAGACGTGAGGACCGTCCTTATTCCGACAGAGGATACGGCAGGTCCTATGACAGAGCAGACCGCACTGAGCGTTCAGAGCGTCCCGAGCGCAGATTCCATAGGGAAGACAGGGAAGAGAGAGGCGAAAGGAGAGAAAGATCCTACGAGCGCTCCTATGACAGGGAAGACAGACCCTCAAGAAGATCCTTTGATGAGAAGAGGTCTTTCCAGCATGATGATTCAGAGCGCAGGCCGTTCAGGGAGAGAAGGGACTCTGAAGACAGAAAGGGTTTTGAGAGAAAGAGCTTCGACAGAAAGCCTTTCGAGAAGAAACCTTTTGACAGAAAGCCGTTTGACGGCGAAAGACGTTCCGATTCCCGCAGGAAGAGCAGCAGCAAGCCTTACGGCTATGATTCATTCAAGCCTGCCCGCTCACGCGAGGACAGCAACGATTTCTTCTGGAATGCAGAGGATCTTGACCCCAAGAAGAGAGACGACAAAGACTGAGATAACACTTAAGAAATAGTGTAAGAAAAAAGAGACCGCCAGGCTGCGG
>Ga0265301_10005602_pt1 | contig 12287 bp, 10 predicted proteins | sample AusTroGonzalo_MG_2_FD_193488 | JGI IMG/M metagenome (GOLD analysis project Ga0265301, IMG submission 193488) | Bovine rumen microbial communities from tropical cattle in Woodstock, Queensland, Australia - Gonzalo_04 | ecosystem: Host-associated > Mammals > Digestive system > Stomach > Rumen ...
TTTTCGTCGCAATCAATAGTAATATCTGAGTATCCGAGTATAGCTACATCATATACCATTCTAACGGCATCTGTAATAGGTTCATATGTAAGATTACTACAAATAAGTTTTATAACTTCTTTCATGTTGACTCCACGGAATTGTTTTTCAGTAGCCTTCTCACAAAATGGCTCGATTTGTTCTCTAGTAAGATTATATTTGTCCAAGTCCTTAAGAGTAAGAGAACAGCGTTTTCCAAGCTTCATAAACACTTCATAGCAAGCCAACAAGTAATTTATATCTCCAAATTCTCTAAAGAAGTCAATCATAATAAGTAGTGTAAGTTCGGTTTTGTTTGCTAAACCACCCTCTGATATATCATAAAGCAGGTCTATAAATGTATCGTAGTGGTTATCTTTAAGGGTATTAAGGTTATCTCCACAAGCGGAGCCAATGTTTTTGATTGAGCCAATACCCTTGTAGATAATTTTGTCGCCATTATTTGAGTAATTACTATCAGAATGTCTAAACATTGGTTTTTGTACACTAATTCCAAAATATTTACATTCAGTATTTAACCTATCAGATTTAGCCTTGTCATCAGAATAAAGATTGAATACTACGGTATAATATTCTAATGGATGATTTGCTTTTAAATAAGCACAATATAAGCAATCTAATGCCGTGGCGAGTCCATGCGGACTATTGAAAGAATACTTCATATTGCTTTGCATATCTGCCCAAGATTCATCGAATTCGTCATAGCTTCCTGTATTAACTTTCCATTGCTCCCTAATACGCTCTTCTAAGGCTTCAAAATCTTCTTTGTGAATTTTCTTTTTGGAAATCTTTTTTATTAAACCAATTGATTCAGCAGGACTTACTCCAAGCCATTCAAAATATTTCATAATATTTTCTTGGAAACAACACCTATGATATGTATTATTAAATAATTCATCGAGGTATTTTGACCCCGTAGTATATTTACTTCTAGCTATAAAATCATCTCTTAAACTTTCAAATGACGGTCTAATTGCCGCTACAAACATAGCCATTTCTTCTATGGTTCTAGGTTTAAACTTCATTAATAAATCAGTAGCCCATGAACCTTCCACCTGATTTAATGTACACGTTATGCCATAATCAAATAATTTCCAAACCTTATCATCGACGCTCTCAAGTAATTCTTTAATAGTCATAATTGGTTTATTAATCATTTTAAATACTTTGTCTATAATATCCCATACTGTAACTATGAGATAATCATTTTTAAGATATTTCCAAGCGTCGGCTTCATTAGATGTAATCATAGCACAAATGAATTCACCTAATCTAATGACTCCCACCTCTTCTCTAATATCTTCATTTAAAAGTAGGTGTGCACATGGGTGTACCGATGCAGATATAATTGTTCCCACATATTTATTTGCTTCTTCAATAATATCTTTCCATTGTGGATTATCTGTATGGTTTTCAATTGACTTGGCAACCTCATTATATTCATCGAATTGCATACCGTGAGAGCGACAAGTATTTCTAAATGCCTCACCAAGTTTCATAGTACCATAAGCAACCATTGGGTAACAACCATTTTCACCCAACAAGTCCTTTGTGGCTTTTACAAAAGGTTCCTGACTAGCGACATTAAAATCTACGTCAGGAAGCGCCTTATTTTCAAGCAATCTAGCTGTTGACATAAATCTATCGCTATACATCGGCAAATCTACTGTGAGCCTATCAATTTGAGTAATGCCTAGAATTTTATTTACTAGAAAACTTCCACAGCTTCCTCTGCCTGTTCTAGTTAAAGTTCCGCCATATTCATTTACTGCTTTATTAATAACTTCAATATTTAACAAAAAATAGTCAGGCGTATGTATTTCATCTTTTGTTTCATAAATTACTTGTAGTTCTTTTTTACACTCATTAATATATTTTTGTCTATCTTCTAATGGAATATTGTCTACGTCCATAACATTAGAAAAACGTTTATTCATCTCATTTACTAAGATATGATATTTTTCTTCATCTGTTTTTCCTTTATAGATTGTAGGCATTTTAATTGATTTATCTATTTTTATATTCTCTACATCATCAAATATTAATGTATTATTTATGGCTTCTGTAATTTCATCTTCTGATAATATCCCTTGAATCATAAATCGATTATACATAGTGTCGTAGTCAGGATAATCTAACACAAAATTATCTTCCTCACCATAGTTTATCCCTTTTCCTTTAAGTAATTCTAGTCTCTCATTTGATTGTTCAGGGTAAATATAATGCGAGTCATTAGCCGCAATTAATTTTAATCCAAATTGTTCTTTGAGTTTTAAGGCTTTGCGATTAACCCCTTTTTGTATCTCTTCGTTATGATTTTGTACTTCAAGAAATAAATTGTTACCAAAATGATTAAACAAAGGGATAAAAAGTTGATTATAACTATCTTCATCTTTTAGTAATCCTGCTACACACGCTGTAGTAATATATAATTCGTCTTTGTTAAAATTTAATAAATCTTCAAGAAACAATCTAGGTTTATAATAATACCCCTCAATATTAGCCCTAGAATTAGCCAAATTTAGTTTTTTACGGGCTTTATTTGTTCTAGGTATTAATACTATATGATAGTTTCTGTTATCTTTTTCCAACGGATTGGGAACAATATAGCCCTCTAAACCAAACTTTACATTAAGACCATATTCGTCTGCTAATTGTTTGGCTTCAAATATATCACCACCACTGCCGTGGTTTGTAGTCCATACATTAGGCTCACCTAATTCTATGGCACGTTTTACATAATCAATAAAATGGGCATTTGTGTCGGGAGTAAATATATTGCTTATGTGGTCATGTTTGTGGTAATTATTGTAACGTTTCATATTATTTCTCCGCTAACTTAAATTCTTTGTCTGTATTTTTTAAATTATTTTGTAATCCTCTAAGATATTTTCTTAAACTAGTAGGGTTTATATTAGCATATTCAGCGCACTCTTTAATACTATTAAATATAATTCCATCACATTCTACTTTTACGCCTTTTAATTCAGATAATTTCTTTTTTGTTTCTTCCGAATGAGTCTTTCCGTAAAAAGCATTTTTCTCACCTACTCGTTTCTTGCAACTTTCAGACAAAGTTTTGTGATGATGTTCGGTATTGCAATTCTCTTTTTGAGTGCCCCACTTAAGGTTGGTATACACATTATTTTCTTGGTTATCGTCTAAATGTAATACATATTTGTATTCTTGTGGATTAGGATTTTCAACAAATGCTTGAGCCACTAATCTATGCACGTCTACAGTAAACAACTTTTTATCTTTATGTAGACAAATGAATATATATCCATTTACACGTTTATGCGTTTTTAGTATCTTTTCTTTTTTATATCTAGGATGAAAAGATTTAATTCTGCCTAAGTTTGAAACTTGATATAGTCCCTCGTAGCCAACTATATCTTTCCAAATTTCATTCATACTCTCATTCCTTTCCTATTTTTTTTAATTCTACCATAAAAAAGAGAGGCTGTCAATAGCCTCTCTTAAAATAATTTACATTGATATTCTATCTTTTATTTCAGCGTTTTTACTAGGATTATATCTTGTTTTCCCTTTTACTCTAGTATAACCAAGATAGCCATTCATCCTATCTATTTTAGTAAGATTTGTACTTCCACAACAAGGACATACTTCCATCTCTACCTCTTCATGTCCACAATCCTCACAATAAGCTAATGAAAGGTTGACACCCTCATAAAATCCCTTAGCCATTCCTCTTAAAACAATTGTTTTAATAGCTTCTCTATTATATCCTAAGTGATATCTGCAATATTGTATTTTCCCACCGTTAAATAAATCCCAAAATACTCCTTCTCTGTCTTGTTTAACAATTGGACTAATGTTTTCAGAAACATGACAGTGGAATGAATTTGAAACATATGGTTTATCTGAAACATGTTCAATAATACCATATTTTTTTCTAAATTGCTCTACTTGTAATCCTGCAAGGCTCTCTGCGGGGGTTCCATAAATTGCGTAGAGAATTTGGTCTTCTTCTGTAATTCTATTTTTATAATCGTTAATATATTTCATTACTTCTAGTGAAAATGTATTATCTTCTACTAATCCTTTTCCATTATGTAAATATTGAAGTTCATTTAATGCTGTTATTCCAAAGCTCATTGTCATAGCTTTAAGAATAGGTCTAATCTTTTCGTCGGGGTTAAGGTTTCCACCTAAAAATCCGCCCTGACAAAAGCCTAATGGATTAGTGCTTGCCTTCTTTTCTCCTAAGAAATCATATGTTCTCTTATGAAGATTTCTTATAAGTTCTAAATAATAATCAAGTACTTCATAAAAATTTTTCGATTCTTGCTTTGCCTTCATATAAATCATTGGCAGATGCAACGAAATCGCACCCATATTAAATCTACCTATAAATACAGGTGAGTCATTTTCGTCGGCTGGCTTCATTCCGCCTCGCTCGTACCAAGGTGATAATGTTGCTCTACACATGGCTTTCGCCACGGACTATATCTTCAATTAATATTCTTTTACCAAATATTAATTGTCGTGCACTTCCAAATCAGGAATTTCACCTGAAATGTACTCTACTCGCTTCTTTACATAAGTCTTTCTCTTATGTTATGCTTTCGATAGTCTCTTAACGATTATAACTGTTATTTTTTATAATAAAATTTCCAACCTTTATGAGTTTTACATTTATTATTAAGACAATCTCCTATCGAACTTTGTCTCAATCCATGTTGTTTAGCAAACTCGCTTTGATTATAAAATTGAAATTCTTCGTTATTCGGAGAAATCCCAATAACTACTTTTTGTTGATTTGGTTTAAATTTATTATTTTCTTCTTTTAATAAAAATTGACAATTTGTAATATCATATATTTTATTATTATAATTTCTTTTATCCTTATCTAAAGATAATTTATTTTTATAGTTAAAGAATAATTCGTAATCAAACCCCTCTATTTTATCTATATCTTCGATAAAATTATCAAGATTTTTCCATCTATTACAAACTACAACGCCATTTCCTCCGTATAGACGATATTCTTTATTTTTTGGATTATAGCATCTATACATCATATTTTTCCATACACCATATATTTTGCGGTATTCTATATTTTCTTTAACTCTTTTTCCTTTTATGTTTATTTTAATCACCACTTTCTAGTGAAAAAATAACAGTTAATTTCGCACAGGATTGTTGTGTACTTTCCCTGTTAGCCTAATCTCTAGTTATCATTTCCTATAATTCCTTAATCGTAGATTAGACACCTTAGTTTTCTAAGTTCACACGATTTTACATGAGCTGTGTTTTGTCAACCCATCAAAGAAATAACCTTTCCATATTTCTTATAAATACTTGCAACATATCCTTCTCCTGTTAATGATAAATAATCAGGATACATAGTTTTACATGAACAATCAATAGCTTTTTCAAATAACCAACCCAAAGGATAAGCATCTGAACCGTCCCCATGTAAGTTTTTATCATATAAAAATGTTAATTTAGGAAATAACACAGGTTTTTTAAATCCTTTTTTTCCTTGTCCATTTTTACGAGTTTCTAGTGCTACCTCACTAGCCATTGCTCCCCATCGGCTAGTATTAATTCCAAATGAAATAGCTATAAATGGGTAATCTCCACGAGATGAACCCACAGTATTAAACTTATATTCCCAGCCTTGGAAACCTTGCTCGAAATCTCTACGCACCTTTGATTCGGCATATTTGTCAGCTAATAATTTTATGTCTTCACTAACAAATTCGGGGTATTCTCCGCGCACTTCATAAAATTCTTTAAGATATATCTGATAACTCTTTTCGGCATAAGGCTCTAAAATGTTATCTACTTGAGGTAATGTATGTCCGCCATATTGTTGTGCTGAGGCTCCAAATACACCATCTCCGATTACATCAAACGCTACATCCAATGTTTTAGGTTCATTATACCAAACGTTGCCCATCTCAAATCCGCCTTTTAATAAATTGGCATAATCAAACAAACAACAGTTAATTGAATCTAGCCTATCCTTCATATCGTGAATGTAAATGTATCCGTCGTTTACAGCTTGTAACTCCTCTTTTGTTAGAAAGAATTTCTTGTATAATGCTCTATTTAGTTCTCCATAGATTAAGCTTCTTTGGGTGGAAACTAATGTAGAGTCACTATTTGCGTTTGATACGTCTCCTATATATCTAATACCTTGAGATTTAGTATAAACTTCATCTAACATTTGAGCAAAATCTAATTTATAATTTCTATACTGTCTGTATTGTTCTCCTACTGTAGGATATAGTGTAATTAACGTTTCTTCAACAATTGAATGTAAATCAGATACAGGTACTAACTCCATATCATATTTTTCATCATAATAGTCTTCTTCTTCAATTTTATCGAATACCTCGTTACATATTGTATGATAATCAGTAGGTGTTAGATTTACTAAAGCTCTTTTAGCTGATTTAGTTACAGCGTCAATTATTTTTTGTTCGTCAAAGTCTTCAATAGTTTTGTCCTTCTTAATAACTTTAATTAAATCAGCCATTGTAGTATACCTCTTTCTTTCATATTTAGTTGTCAACTTCCTCTCTTATTCTTCTGTATATACTCTAATTTCTTCTATTTTTCCTTCAAGTTCGGGTGTAGCATAGCTACAATCTCCCATCCTTTTAGCTGTAGGCTCTAGATTGCTTGTATCGACTAAAAACTCTACAACCGAGCCATCAACTTTGTGTTGTTGATTTTTTGCGTCTGTATGTTGATTTGCCTTGATGTCTCCTACTATTGCGCCAACCGTCTCACCGTTTTCCATTACTAAATCAATTTTTGTTCCCACTTCATCAGTATAATAAGTACCTACAGCCACTACGTAGCGCCCATCTACAGCCATAATACCGCACTCTGTATCTTCATATTCAGAGATAAGCTTATACTGAGCTGAGTTTTTATCGCTAATAGCTTTATAACTCATATAGCTTTTAAATTCACTATCACTAGGTACTTCCATAGAAGTATAATTAGGAGTTTCTTTTCCTACTACATCTACTTCGTTGGCCTCAACTGGTATAGACACAGCAGTTACATAATTATTATATACAGCTTTAGCCGTACCTGCTGTAGCTCCGCTACCATCATATACCAACTCCATGTGTTTTGTTTCTTTTTTAGGGAACATTATAATTGTCAAAAGAATTAATAACGTAAACAATATAAGTTTCGTTTTGCGTAATAAAATACTCATCACTTCCTTTCGAGAATTAATTATACATATATTATATCATATTTCACCAAAAAAGTCAAGATATTTCTTCGTGACATTTGGCGAAACATAATAGTATGTCCGTCTTTCTTTCACCAAACATCGACAAGAGCTTTTCTTTTGCGGTAGTTTGGTTAAATTTATATAATAATGAATTATCATCATAGTATGGGTCAAACCCATATGGATGGTAGTTTATAACAAAAATATTTTCTAACAAGTTATCCTTATTGTTTGGGTTATATTCATTACTATAAAACTGTGCCATTAAAGCGTCATAAGCTCCAACTGACGCATATCCATCATATGTTTGGTATTCTTCGTCAAGGCCAAACTTTCTAGTTTTGAGTTTGCCTAAATCGTGATATAAGGCGCCAAAACTTAAATCAGGATAATAAAATCCAAAAGTTTCAAACATATGTGTAGAATGTGCTATTATTTCTTTTTCCTCATAAACTACGTTTTCTGTTAGTTCGTAACCATGTACTGATAACCAATCTGTAGTATCAAAGTTTTTTGGCATGATTCTAACTAATACAATGTCATCAAAACCTTCCTCATAAAATGGAACTTGAAACCATTTTAATTCGTTCATTATTGTGTCGTCTAGGTTTTCATTATCTCTAGCTATACAGGCAATCCATGGCGTCATAGGCATTACACAAATGACCTCTGTTTTTTCTCTAAGCTCTTTAAGTATGCTTCTAACGACACTAACACGAGAAGAACTCCTTATAGAGTGTCCATATACTATAACTATATCATGTTTAGAAAGTGCTAAATTAACATCTTCAAAACGGCTTATTATAGTTGCATTTGGCTTATAAAAATTATACAAACTATCAGATAATTCTTTGATTCCACTTGCATGTAGGCCACAAGTTACAAATAACTTCTTAGTTTTCATCTCCTTCTCCTTTCATAGTTTTCTTTAGTATAACACAAAAAGACGGCTAAGTCAACCGTCTTAATATGTTTTATTATTAATCTTCAAAAAGGGTTTATTATTTAGTAATTTTCCAAAAATAACTACACATCTTCCCATCCCATAAATCAGAATAACTCTCTATCGTATTTCTCATATCATAATGGTCGGGGTTACGCAAACATTCATCTTTTAATACACAATCCTTATTTACACAAAAGCAAATATCGGACGGTGGTTTTGGTTTATTTATATTCATTAATAATTCCTCACTTCCTCAATAGGCGGATTGCCATATTGTCTAAGTATATCATTTAAATGTGCCAATTTTTCATCACTAAAATCCTCAGCGTCTGTCTTAAGTCTGCGTTCCCACTCTGCCTCGTTAAAGTTTCCTCTCTTCTTAGCTCTCTCTGTTCTAATATCATCGGGTGCATAAATATATTTAACTAATACTTCCGCATTAGGGTACTTCTTAATTACTACTTCTGCTCCACTTAGGTCTAATACCATAGTATACTCATGACACCATTCATTAACAAAGTCACTTGTGCCATATCTCCACACAGAACCATCTGCCACATGATAACTTCTCTCTTCAATAAGTTTACCTGTTAATCTAAGTACATCAAATTCATCATCAGTAACAAAATGATAATCAATATGATTCTTTTCATTCGCTTCTGTGCGCATAGGTCTAGTAGTATAAGTTACTATACGTTCTGTATTAGGATGAGCTTTAAGATATTCTTCTAATACATAATTCTTGCCACTACTGCTAGGGGCTACTAAAATTAAAATTCTATCGGTCATATTTTACTCCTATTACATCACAGAAAAGGGCTTAAAGCCCTCTCTGTTAGATGTGTAAATCTGCGTATACTAAATACTTACCCTTATTCTTAGGGTCTTTGAAATAGTTGGTAAAACCATCTACAAACTCAAGAATTGAATCCTTAGTTGCATCGTCGCAACCAAACCAACCCATCTCACCTTGAGCGTACCAACCATCTTTGTCTACAAATGCATATGGAAATTCAAGTGAACGAATCTTGATATATGTTTCCTTGTTACCATACCTCTCAATGTAATACTGAGGCTTCCACATAGTCCAAAGGTCTTCTTCTTCCTCTGTCTTTTCAGCTCCCTCTACAAAGATTTCCCATTCTCTAGCATAAGCTGTAGGGTCGGCGTCTTCCTTTTCGAGCTTTACATCTTCTACCCTCATAAATGTACCATCTGTACCAAAACGACCCCAAAGAGTCCACCAATCCCACTTAGAATTAGGATTATAAGTAGTGAGAGAATTTCCCTCTTCATCAAATAGAGAGTAATCCTCTTTTTCTAAATTGTAGAAATCTTCATCTGTCTCGCAATCAAGATACTTTCTACCATATTCAGTTAACTCATAATTTGGGTTTTCTTTCATATTCTTGAGAATACGAGCCTTGTAATTCTTTCCATCCTTGATAATCTCAGCCTTAGTTTTATCAAGATAAGGCTCTACTTCCATATTCTCATCATAAGGTGCTAAAACCTTTTCTACAGCCTCTTCTGTAGGCTCATCAACAATAACTGCTACACAAAAATGTGACATAATATTTGTCTCCTTTCTATTTATAAACCAATTATACCATAAAGGGGCTTAGTTGTCAAGCCCCTTTTTCAAGTTTTTCACTTTCTTCCATGCATCTATTATATTCTTCTTCTGCAATCTCATTAATTTCTTCGTCAGAAAGAGATTCAAATTCTTTCCAACGTTTCATCTCTTCTTTAATAAGTTCTTGCAAAAATGTATCTCTTAATTTGTTACCATCAATAAGAATAGCATCTCTAAATGCTTTCTTAGAACCTACATCAAAGTGCTTCTTCTTTGCTCTAGTAACAGCAACATAAAGTAAGTTTCTATTAAGCATACGAGAGTGTAATTCACTAACTACATTGATAACGTAGTCTGCTTCGCTACCTTGTGAAGCGTGCACTGAAATACAATATCCAAGTAACGCATCGTGAGCCATCTTGGACTTATCAAACACTACAAGCTCTTCACCAAACTGCACCGTACAATATTTATCGTTAAGGTCTCTAATATAACCAATCTGACCGTTGAATACAGTAGTTCTTGGCACATCATCTACAGAAAGCAATCCATCGCTTTCCTCAATCATCTGATAACTTTCAAGAGGTAATACTTTGTAATCATTCTTTTTATTGATAATCTTATCGCCCGTTCTAAAGTAAATAGTAGTTTGTCCTATCTTTCTAGTAAGAGCTGCCTGATTAGCTTTTGGTGGATTAACAACACTTTGTACTGCATTGTTAATAGCATATGTTCCAACATCACCTACATTATAAGGAGATAAGCATAAAATATCTTTTGATTTAACACCTTTGTTTAATAACTTTTGATATAAGTCCATAACGGTATTAAAAATTTCTTCTGTTTCCTTCTCAATAAACTCATAGTTATCACAAACTTGGTATCTGCCCTCGCCAACTTTTTTAACCATGTGGTCATCAAAGAAGTCTCTACCTTGTCTTACATTTGTAGCTACGAATATACCACCATTAGAATCATATCTAAAAGGTTTAGTTAGTAAAGCAACAGGGACTACGCCACTGTTGATAATGTCAAAGAATACGTTTCCTGCCCCTACGCTAGTAAGCTGTGCGGCATCACCTACAAATATAACCTTAGCATTAGGATTATCAATCATAGAAATAAGCATATTACATACTTCTACATCAACCATACTGAATTCATCCACTACGATAACGTCGGTGTCAAATGTCTGCTCTCTATAAAATGGTCTGTGAATTGTACTTGATGAGCGGTTTGTAGCTTCTGCCATACGAAGACTAGCTGACCCTGTAGGCGAAAATAAAGCATAAGTCAATCCATTATCATCGCATAAAGTAAGGATAGTATTTAAGATTGAAGTCTTGCCTGTGCCCGCATACCCGAGTAATAACATAAAGTTATTATTACAGAACATTGGTAAAGCTCCAAATTGCTCAAACGATAATGTCATGCCGTCGCAGACTCTATACGACTCACAATCAATATCCAACACGTGATTATTAGCTAACTTGCTCATTATAAACTGAGCAATTCTACACTCACCACTATAAGTACTCATCTTAGCTAAGTCCTTGGTAGGCTCATCATAATGTATAAGCTCGCTCTTCTGTGCTGTGGGTACAATCAGAGGTAATAACTCGGGGTAATTCAACTCATTCTTAATATAGAAATATAAATCATTTCCATTGAGTCTTGTACTGCCGCTCTCTTGTTCATTTTTATTCAGCACATCCAACATGAGATAAGAACATCTAGTGTCAGTTGCTCTCCACTTGGGTTCGTTTTTAAGTATAATTTTGTCAACATTAAAGAACGATTTATCACAAGTAGTAATAAGCACATCATATGGATTATCATTAAAGGCTTTTAAAATGCCCTCTTCTGTACCATATCTTGAGCTAATCAACCTTGCATCCTTCATATCAATTTCCCAATCAGAGAATTTGTTAAATATATTAAAATATTTATATTTATCATTAAGTATTCTTGAATAAGCGTTTAAATAAGCTTCTCCGACTCCATGTATTCTTTTAATATCTATACTTTCTTTACCCTCATTAAGAATTTTGATAATAAAATCAGGATATGCTTTTAAAATATTTTCTGCCAACCTATCAGAACTAGTGCATTGTCTTAAAATATTAAACTTTTCTTCATAAGTTAAATTTTCTATATCTTGTTCTAGCATACTTGGTACTGATTTAATGATATAGCTACCACCATACTGGGGATGTACTGAATCCAATTCTAGTTCTAATTCGTATTCTCTACCCACATCAGCCCATGTATCATTACCTAAAGTTCCAAATGTATTATTAACGGTATATAAACCATCTATTTTATTTTTAACAGCCCAACGCAATATTCTAAAGTCATCTTTTTGATATGCGATTTTTGTACATATTGCCTTTACTTTCATTTTACCTCCATAAAATAATCCATTATTTCATTAGCATAAATATTATACCAAATCCATAATGGATTGTCAAGTGAAACTTATTAAATTTTATTGTCTC
>Ga0265301_10005610_pt1 | contig 12273 bp, 9 predicted proteins | sample AusTroGonzalo_MG_2_FD_193488 | JGI IMG/M metagenome (GOLD analysis project Ga0265301, IMG submission 193488) | Bovine rumen microbial communities from tropical cattle in Woodstock, Queensland, Australia - Gonzalo_04 | ecosystem: Host-associated > Mammals > Digestive system > Stomach > Rumen ...
TTGTCTCTTACGCAAGAAGAAAATAGACAAATGAAAACTATAACTGCACCCAATATACTGATGTTTCTTTTAATTGTATTCATGATGATTGGTTTTATTGCTTGTTATTAAACAGACTGTCAGTAATTATATATTCATATTCATATTTGGACCCCGTCCTCTTGTTAAACACTTTAACAACCTCTTCTGGCCCTTCCAGACAAACAGATTTTGCTGGGGTCTCAAATATAATAAAAGGTATCTGCTTACTTAACCCTTCTATTGTCCTTTTACAATTTATAGCGGGAATGCCAATTCTCTTTCCTTCGCCGGCTTTTATCTCAAACCTAATTGTATCATAGCATACAGGCCGTTTTTGAATCATCAGACCTGCATGAGAGTAACCTATTTGGACTGGCGTAGATGATTGATTAACTAAATACACGTAGATTCGAGGAAAAGAGCATGAGGCTAATAACAGGCATATAGAGATTATGAATATACTATACTTTGATGTGTTCAACATTAGCATTGTCATTTATATATATTCCAATTATTCAACATAAATTTACAATATTTCTCTTAATATTTTAAAAAAAACCTTTTTCATTATTTTGTGTGTCTTTTTATTCTGTTTACATCCTTTCTGTGCCAAATATACTACATTCTTATTTTACCCGCACCATAAAAAGGAGCGAAAATGGTAAATAAACTGAATATTTAACAGATGTTTACAGAAAGGAACCTTGGGGGCAGTATACAACAAAAGACTGGTACACAAACTTTTTGGACCATAAAGTTGCGTACCATTATGTTTATTTTACCTTGTTTTATGCCGAATTTCGCAAAATTGGCAGAGATGTACATCAATTGACGTTCAGCCTCGATAGTTATCGGCCGGAGAGGGCATGAGGTGTTGTGCAACACCTCATAAAAACCTCATGGAAACCTCATAGAAACCTCATAAATCTTCATACAACCTTTAGGGAATCTACCTTGTAATAAGCAATAAGTATTAACCCGTCAACTTTTAGGGGGTCACCTCATGAATAGTATGAGGTTATTATGAGGTTATTATGAGGTTTTCATGAGGTTTGAAGGTAAACCTCATAGCATTTCTGTTCGACAACCATCGAGGCTGAACGTCAATTGATGTACATCTCGACCATTTTGCGAAAAAAGAGTATTGCAGAAAACAGAGAAAAAACAGGAAGATTCTTGACAAATCAAAAGGTGACTTATAAAGGCGGCAATTACTGTTTAACCAAGAAAAACTTTCTCCCTAACTAGAAAAATTTTTCCGCCACGTTAGGCGGAAAAAATGGATTAGGAATTAGAGATTAGAGATTAGGGAATCCAGGGGTGGATTTTTCTTGACAAAACCTCATCACTTATACGCAATTCTGAAATAATCAAGTAATGCTTCACACTGGTATTGGGCACAGAGACAAGGCATCTTCTGTTGGCAAGTCTATGAAAGAAATACAGTAGCGGATGCAAGGGAAGGTTAGAAAGCCCGATTATCGGCATTTGGTATATGCACAATAGTGCTAATCAAAACATTTTAAAAGCTATTGGCTTAATAATTCTTTATTTTTGCTAAAGTTTTTCACACTTTATTGTTGTATATATCAAAAAAGTAGTATATTTGAAGCGAAAAATACATATTATGGTTATAATTACGCTATCAAGAAACTCTGTCCTGTTATCAGCACTGCTGGTGCTGTTGTTCTTTACCCCCTCTAAGATGAATGCTCAGGAGGATGTACCCAGGCTTGACGTAGAAGCAGCCTTTCATGATGTATGGCCCTCTGCCGGTATTGATGTAATTCAGGCAAGAGCCAATGCCTTTGTCTTTGAAGGAAAGTATGATGAGTACATTAAGTGGGAGATTCAAAATTATCAGAAAAGAAGGAAACTGTGGAAGAAGTTAGACACGAAGTATGGGAAGAAGATGAAAGCGTGTAAAAATGAAGATGACAGGGACAGCATCAGTGATATACTCAAATATAAACAACATGAAATAACGCGCGTGAATAATCCCTATCCCAGGCATAACTATGTGGTGATAATACAACCATCATTTGAACCGCATTGCAGTTTTGCTGTAGAAAAAGACACGCTGGTTTATATGCAATATGTAAAAGGCAAACAAAAGAATAGCAAGCAGTTTGCTGTTACCTCCCAAGCAATGGCTGCCCCAGAGGAATTCTGCACAGCCTTTAGACATCTGATGGAAAGGATGACCTATACGGCCAGAATCAGAGAAGAACCCAGTAGGATGTTTGATGGAACACGTTATAAGGTTCTTGTAGGCCCCTATCCCACACATATTGTTAGCGTTCATTCTCATAGTGGCAAGAACGGAGAAGCTCTTCGGGCATTATTTAACAACATCTCTGAGGCTGCCAAGATGCAGGATGTTGCTGCCTTGCAGTCCCTCCTTCCTGAAGTAAAGCGCTTTGGCGCCCTTTACGACAAGCTGAAATAAAAATCATTTGCCTATGGGGCTTTTATAGTCGTAGGCGTCAGTTTAAGGATATATTGGATCAAATAGAAGAATTAACTTCAAACATAGAATAAATAACAAAATGAAAGCTATCACACTTACCTTGTTTGCACTCATCGCGTGTATTAATAATGTATTCTCACAGGCTGAATCATCAGCCGTTAACAGCATCCTTTGGGAAATCTCTGGAAAGGGACTAACTCAGAAATCCTATCTATTAGGAACGTTTCATGGTCCCGATGATACTTCTATAGATTACCAGTATCTGGACACACTCCCTAAATTCAAGGAAGTGTTTGGAAAAGTTGATGCCGTGGCAGTAGAGTGCAATATGACAGAGAAATCAACTGCAGAGCTGTACCAAAAACACATGTATAGATTTTTTTCAACAAACTATCCTGCATACGCATTGTTGCCTGATAGTATAGAAAGTCTCTCTACCCTTTTTGAAAATACCGAAGAATACCATTATGTGGATAGCTTTATACAGGAGTCTCAGAAGCAAAAGAAATTGTTTCCTTTCGATTATAAGAAACTAAGACCCATGTATACAGGTATTATCATCAGTAAATATAAGACCCTGATAAAAGTCCTTGAGAAAACCAAGAAAAACGAGAAAATAGGAGTTATGGACTCCGAATTATTAGCGAAGGCTATAGAAGCGGGCAAATGTTCTTTCTTTATGGAATCCATGGCAGAACAATTCAAACTTCTTGAGAAGATGGATTCTGTGGCTAATGAAACTATCAGCTTTCAAGATCAGGCCAAAGCTTTATACTTTTCTTTGTTAACAGGAGACAGTGTTAGCAACCAGTATAGTGCTAAATTAGAGGAATTATACCTGAAGGGCGACTTAGATGCTGCCATAAAGAATAGAGAGGAAATGCTTCATGATTCAGAGTATCCGACGTCGGAACAATATATGGAAGTGGCAAACGAAGAACTTGTTAACGAGCGTAATCATCGATGGATACCCGTTATAGACAAAAATGTTCACCAAGGTTCCTGCCTCATTGCCGTAGGTGCCTTGCATCTCCCTGGCGAAATCGGATTAATAAGCCTGTTACGCAAAGAAGGCTATACATTAACCCCCGTGGATATTCATTCGAGATAACCAACAATGCTTACTGACTAAAAAATTTTAGATAGAATGAGAGTCATATTTTTATTTTGTTCTTTGGTACTGTGTAATCTCGCAGGCCTATCTCAGAAAATACCTGATAATGCCATACCGTTTATCTTTGACAGGCATATCTATCTGCAGGCTACGCTGAACGATTCTGTAGATGTTACACTTGTATATGATACGGGTGCGGACGAACTTTACCTAGATGAAGACTACATGCGCATAAATAATCTGCAGGACGCATTCGGCAAGAAGCAGAAATTCCGTATAGGAGGAGCAGGAAATGGAGGAAATACCAATATTGAAGGTTTTGTAGACCCGATTGGCATAAAGTTGGGACTGAACAATAAACAAAGCAAGATAACTCCGATTATTAAATTGCGAGATATCTTGGGTTGTCATACTGATGGCTTGTTGGGTAATCGGTTTTTCTTGTCCAAGCCGCTTTATATCTCCTTCAGCAAGAATTACATGCAATCCTTAGACAGTATTCCTGCTGACATGCTCGAAGGCTACAAGAAACTGCAAGCAGAGTATCGTCATGGCAGGATATACATCAACGCCACCTTGAATATCGACGAAGAGAATGTGGTAAACGGCTTGTTCTTGGTTGATATTGGCAGTGGTGGAGGAATTAGTCTTACCAGCGACGTCGCCTCTTCCCTTAACCTTTCTGACAAGCCACAAGCATTGTATCATACGCAAGCTGGTGGGCTCGGAGGTTCATCAGATGATTTTGATATTAGGGCATCCAATTTTATTTTGTGTGACACACTGCAAAATCTTGTCGTTGGCTGTTCACAAAACAAGAAAGGGGCGTTATCCAGGAGAGGACATGCTGGTTTGCTGGGCACAAAGATACTCTCGCTCTATGATATTATTTTCGATGCGCAGAACCAGGTAATCTACTTTAAGCGAACCTCCAATCATCAGAAATACGCCAAAGGCTCTACTATCCAGATGGCTTATTTCGACCGTACAGACATCAGCGATGGATGGATAGTGAATGGCCTATATAATGATGGTATAGCAGCAAAGGCCGGCATAGAGATAGGCGACACTATTATATCTATTAATGGACGTCCAGTAAAAGAAATCACTTGGGAGGAGCAACGTAAACTCGATTTGAAAGGAAAAACCACATTCGTTGTTCAAAAGAAAGACGGTAGCCAGAAAGAATACGTTCTGAACATCGACAAAGAGATTATCTGATCTCATTGTAAATAACCTCTCAACTGTCAACTCTCCCTCGGGAGGGTCGGGGATGGGGCTTTCCCATTCTCTTTAGGGAAATCACCCTGCAAGAGTAGGTGATTTCTTTTCCGTGCCCCAAGTAAAGGGCTTACCTTTGCCATTGCAATCAAGAAACAAAATGTTGAACCATTTAAAGTTTACGATTATGAAGAAGATGATGAACAAAGCGATGGCAGCCATGATAATGATGGCACTCGCAATAGCAATGCCTGCAAAGGCTGATAATAGAGGTCATGTAGTTGACAATGGCAGAAGAGATCATGCTGTTGTAGTAGATAATCACAGGAAGGATGCTCATTTCGACAAGAAGGACCACAAGCCCGGACATGTTGACAAGAAGCATGCTTACCGTCCAGACATGAAGACCTGCAAGATTAAGGTAGGTCATCGTGACAATCCCAAAAGAGTCGAGGCGAAGGCACTCCGCATCAGCGGTGTTGTGGATGCCCGCATGAATCCACGCACTCGCGAGCTGACTGTTCGCTACGATGCCAATAAGACTACGGCCCGTCATATCAGACGCGTTATAGCATAAGTGTTGTTTAAGTTAGTTAGTTAATGTTCAGGGAAAGCCTCTCCAGCGATGGAGGGGCTTCCTTGTAAGCCTTTCTGCAAACAATTATTAAAACATTCCATGCTATTGTTAATAAATGTCTCAGTTCTTGCATTATAATGAAGCTGTGCCGAGACAAGAATCCTGGCTATAAACCCGATGTCATCATCCCATTGCCTTATCCTAAGAAGCTCACAGACAACATAGACGAGTGGGTGCTGTGGGTAGCAAAGGACCTGAAGCGCTGACCTGAACGCAAAAAATCAAAGAAAAACCTGATACAACAAGAAAAAAGAATCCCTCTCCGAGAGAAAGAAGAGGGATTCACAATGATTGGCTAATGTAAGAAAAGAAGCAATCACTTCTTGTTTCTTTTGGCCTTAGCAGGTGCTGCAGGAGCAGGTGCCACCTTATCCATCAGCACGCGGAACCAGTAGCCACCGATAACGCTACGAGCCTTGAAGCCTGTCATATAGCCTGTCTTGGTATCGCTCCAGTCAGAAATGGGCACACGGCTCTGAGTCTCATTGATATACTTATAAACGGGGCTGACGAACTTCTTGAATGTATCTGTATCAGGAGCCATGGCAGCGGTCCACATGATCCAGTCGCTCTTGGTGTAATCCTTGCGGCAGTCGAGGGGCAGACCATACTTGTTCTGCTTGGTCAGGTAATACTTGATCTCTGTCTGCATGGCATCGTTGGGGATAATGCCGGTATTCCACAACTTGTCCCAAACCATATTATATTTCTGGCTCCAAGTATCCTTACCAGCACCGTAAGCCAACTCGTAGTGGTCGCCCACCTTGGTTTCTTTCTCCCAAGCGGCAGCCATCTCCTTTGCCTTGGCATTGTATTTCTGGTAAACATCGTCCTGGCCCTTCATCTTGGCCATCTCGGCATAACCGGCAATACCCATGATGGCCTTAATTGCCAAGTTACAGTTACCAGCCCAGTGACCGGCAAAGTCATCGGTACAGAGCTGGTTGGCAGGATGCAAGCCGTTCTCTACCAGGTAATCTACCCAAACGGTCATCATATCCCAGTAAGGATCTACGTAGGCAGTGTTGCCATCCAACTTACAGATCTCAGCAGCCAGAGTGAGCATGTTACCAGACTCCTCAAGGGGCATATCGCCACCATACACCTGCTTGTTAGCCAAGGGGTACTGACCCAGGTCGTGAGCAGCGAAGGGCTTGGTCCAACGACCGCTCTTGCTATAGTCGAAGATAGAGGTCATCATGGCCTTCTGCAGGTTGGGGTTGTAGCAGAGTACAAGCGGAGCCTCAGGATAGGTAAGGTCAACAGTATTGACACAACCGTTAGAGTTATTCTCCTTAGAGAACCACAAGAGGTTGCCATCCTTATCCTGGAACAGCTTATGGGCCGCCATCACATGACGGTAAGAGCCAGAGAGAATCTCGGCATACTCCTGACCACCCGACTTGTAACCGTCATCGTAGATCATCTTATCGAAAGCACGACAGCGCTGCATGATGTTGGCATAGCCGTTCTGCATATTCTTGAAGGCATCAAAGATGGTCACACTGCCACCATGAGCCCAATAACCCTTATAGCGATTGTAGAAATATTCGATATCCTCAATTTCATCGTAACCCATCATCATGAAGTTGCTGGCGCTCTCTACACTTCCAAAATCATAAGTGTATGCCAAAACAGGCATCTCAGCTGGTTTGCGGGCAATGATGCCACGGTTCCACTGGCCAAAACCACCACGCTGGCCACCCTGCATACGACGACCCTGATCGCCCATGCGGAAGGTCCTGCCTGTCTCCACAAAGTTATTCTGAACTTCTGAGGCATCACCCATCATCACACGACCGTTGATAGCAGGAATGTAGAAGTAGCCCCAGTCGATACAGATACCATCGCCAGACTTAGCCAGGATGGGCTGCTCTACGGTACCGGTACGTACATAACGAACACCCTTCTCGTTACCCATAGTAGTGATGGTAGCCTGTGTATCCTTGTTCACAGCCTGCAAGGGATTAGCGCTGATGTATATCTGCACCTCGTGCTTCTTGCCATCGGTAGCGCGTACCTGATAAGAGATGTAGTTGATGGGCATAGAAATAAGGTCGTAATCGTCAATCAGCATAGGAGCGGTGAAGACAACGTCCAACTCAACAGGACCACAGGCAAAAGTATAATAGGTATTGGTAGCCAATACGTCTACACTCTTCTGCTCAGCCACCTGGATGTTGGCACCGCGGGGTTTGATGTTCTTGAAGAGGCCAAAGTCAGCATAAGCACCACCCGTTGTGTTGTGACAGTGAGCAGAGATGATGTTCTTGCCTGCATGAAGGAGGTTCTTCAGGTCACCTTCCAAATGCAGAACGACACCATTCACCCAAGTCTCGCCTGTATCGGCCACCTTGGTACCGTTGATGTACAGTTCGAAAACATCATCATGTGAATACTTCACGTAAAGGTCTTCCTGCAACTGCTGGGCAGTAAGCTCTACCTCGCGACGGATATAGATATCGCTGCCAGTCTGTCCCCAGCGACTACTGATATTCTCGCCTTCGCTACCCCAGGCAGCCTTCTCTGTTCTCCAATCAGCATCGTTGAAACTCTCCTTCTGCCAACCGTCAGCAGGAGTCTTGCGGGTTACCTTACCTTCCCAACGCTCCTCGTCGGACATAGGCGCAATGGAAGAAAGTACATAATTCTGCTCAGCACCCATAAAGCGATAGGTAACACCATCAACACGCAGAAGGCCCAACAGAGGCTTCTCGTCGTTAGTCCAGTGACGGGTGGTACCATCAGTCAGCTTATCATAAGGCGACCAGATAGAAAAATAAGGGTCATTAACTACCAGAGGTACAGAAGGCAGGCGCAGGTCTGTACTGGCGTATGGCTTAAAAAACTCTGCTGTCTGCGCACAAGCCATCGTAGCAACAAACAGGAATGCGGATAAGATTCTTTTTCTCATATTTATAAATTGGTTATTTCTGATTATTCTGAATTATCGTTTGGGCGGCCTTTCCGTTTTTACGGTATTATTGGGCCGCCCCATTCTTCATTTAAAAGGCGGGAACGCTGATATTCTAAGGCGGGCTGCTCCCATTGGAATAAGCGTTATATCTTCTATCTTGCCACGCTTGGCGCTGGCATCAGGCAGAATCTGACAAAGGCCGGTAGCATCCTGGCCCCAACCCTCTACACGAGCTCCACGAGCCTTAATACGAATGGGTGCATTCTGATGGTTGAAGGGATAGTTATTCTCTGGCCAGGGCTGTTTCTCAACCTTCATACTGTGCAGATTCTCAACGAGAGCATAATTCCAGGGACTGTCTGCATAAATCTCGAAGGTGGGCCATTTGCTGGCATCTGCCCCTTCCTGCCAATGAGAATCGCCAATAGCTGTCTGACGACTGTCCTTCTGCTCGTAACGCTCCTTAATCTGCAGGCTCATGGTGATAGGACCGTAGTTGATGCTGATGCTATTCTTGTTGAGCGCCCAGACACGCTTGCTGAGGTGCATGGGGAAGAAGAGTTTCACCTCGTCGCCATTCTTCCATTCGTTCTGGATTTGCAGCAAGCCGCTTCTTACCTGACAGTCGACAGTCTGGCCGTTAACAGTAATGTGGGCACCCTTCGTCCATGTAGGAATACGCAGGTAGAGGGGGAAGCTGACGCTTTGGTTTTTCTTCAGCCCACCAATGGTAAGCTGGATATCCTCGGAGAAGGGATAGTGCGTCTTCTCATCGATAGTCACCGTCTGGCCGTTAGCCACCTTCAGAGTTGCCTGACAATCAGCATAGATAAGGCAAGCTGCACCACCATCGGCACTTGCCAGTACCAGATTCTGACTGTAATAAGGCCAACCCATAGCATGATTATGCTGGCAGCAACGACTGCTGAAGGGATTCATGCTGAAAAAGGGACCTTTATTGTCCACACCTGGGTTATGATTGCGGCTATCGCTCTGCACCATATTGGGGCAGGTAAGATAACGCAAGGCACGCAGATCCTCGGTAGTAGAAGCCGGATAGCTGTTGAAAGCCACATCCTCGAGGTTCTCCATCCACAAGAGGTCGCCTGTCTGCGCCATCAGGATTTCATCAGAGAGCATCTGCTCTACAAAGCCACAAGTCTCTGTTCCCTGACGGGGATCGATGTAGCCATGACGACAATTCTCGTCGCTTCCAAACATACCACCAGGCACCTGACCATAGATACGACGGATAAGTCTGTAGTCGTTATAAGTGGCCCTAAGAGCTGCAGGATCCTTAGTTATAAGGTAATACTCTGCAGGCTCGCGGAAGCATTCTGCCACATTCACATTGTGCCAGTTGGGCAAAGTGCTCTCCTGCATCCAGTCGGCAGTACACTGGTGAATCTTATGGCAGAGGTCCAACAACCAGCTCTCGCCCGTGCGGTTATACAGCCAGATAACAGAAAGCATGTTGTCACCGCCACGGCTGTTCTCCCAATAGTCACGCAGGAACTTCTCCTTGGGGTACTGCATCTCCCACTGGAAGTAGTTCTTCATCACTGTGAGTACACGCTCGTCGCCACAATAGTCGTAATAGTCCTGCAGAATCTGCAAGGCCAGCATATTGGCCCAAAGTTCGCGACGACCATCGCGGCTCTCATTCACAGGGCCAAAATAGCCATCAGGCTGCGCACTCTTCAGGATAGCCTCGATCCAGAACTTGGTCTCGTCCAACATGGCCTTATCACCTAAGATATATGCTAAATTGCTATAACCGCGCAGCCAGTAGGGAACCTCCTCCCATCCGTGCGAACCACCCGTCTCGATCCAGGCATTACCCTTCTTGTCGAGCCAATCACTAATCTCACCTAAGTTACCTGACAGACCGTTCTTCTGACGCTGCAACATCTCCCCTACCCAACCACGTGGGGTAATAGCATTAACAGGAAGTTTCAGGAACGGATTCGAGGGCAACGGAGCCCTGTTGTTTACATAATTACTTTGAGTTGCCTGAATAGCCTCAGGCTTTACCATTTTTGCCGTTTGGGCAAAGCTGACAAAAGCAGCAAAATAAGCCAATAATAGTGTCGTTAATCTCATTTTATGGTTAAAAATTATCATTTTGCGGGTCAAAGGTACAATTTTTATTTCGTATCCACAAATCATCAAGCTACTCTTTTACATTTACCTTTATCTCGACAGGAGCAGCCATACACGGGTCCTGCATTTGATACAGAGTTTGTTTGAATGTAGCAGTCGATGGGCTCAGCTTTCCCTGGTAGAGAATCTTTCCCTGGCATTTTACCATCACCTCTCCCTTGAGAGGCAGCAATTCCTGAGAGAGACGAAGCCTGAGGCATGAATAATCGCAACGCAGGATATTAATCTCATTACCCTTTACGTTTATCTCTACTCGTTTGCCACGTTCCATCTCGTTACGCGGAACGCTGACCCAGTAGAAATGCTCCTTTAGCACAGACTCCTGCTGCCATACCAGATGTGTGGGCCATGGGTTACGTCGGTATTGAGCCATCCAGGGAATAGCTGCCTTATCCTCAAGATCCATCCAATGTTCCTTATCAGCCAAAATATGCGTCTCGTGGATATACCCCTCTGGGTCCTGAGCTTGAAGGGAATCCATTTCTACTCCTCGTTTTACGGCCTCGCGGTTACGATTGTAAGCCTCGTCCTTGCCACCACACCATATCATAAAAGGAAGATTACGCACATTTACCAGGCTGACATCGCCTGGATGTCCAGCCATCATGGATGCAGCAGCCCAATGGTCGGCCATACGGGGGGCCAATCGCCAGATGCCATCGCCTCCAGCTGAATATCCCATAATATACACCTTGTCAGGGTTCACATTATAATGGGTCACCATAGCCTTGATGAGCTGCAGGTACATACTGTCTATGGGCTCCTGAAACCACATATCCCATGCATCCCAAGGGGCACGGGGCGCTACATACACACCTTCCCCAGGAGTATAGAGGAACTTCTGGTTCTGCCACTGGCCATCGTTAACATCCTTAGGCGCGCCTCCACCACCATGAAGAGAGATCCAAAGGCTACGACCATCTGTAGGTTCTTTGCCGTAAATACTCCAGAAGAGGGGCATGCGAAGTGTGTCACTAACGACAATCTTACCTCGAACAATAGGGTCTGTTGCCTGTCGTACCGAATCGCGCCATTCTTGTATGATGTCGTTGTACTGCTGCGCCATGCAGTTCAGGGATACAACTAAGGAAAGGGTTAGAAATATACCTTTCATGTTTATATGATAACGTAAAGCCGCACTCACTAAGGAGCACGGCTTTTATTAATATTCAGACTTTATTCTTTCTCAATTTTCAATCCTCACTTACGAAGCACCTTGCGTGCATTCTGGATAGTTACGCCCCTATAGGTGCGGGTAACGGGTTGGCCAGAGAGATTGTATGTACTAAACTGACTGTTCTCGGCCTTCACATTGCTTATGGCATTGGGGTCATCATCGCCACCAGTAGAGAAGGTTACCCTATAGTTATTTCCACCATTGTTGTAGTGGATGGGAGTACCAGACTCATCCTCTGCGTAAATAAAGAACTCGAAGGTCTTTGTCTTGTTCTTGTTCAGCCATTCGTTCTCCACGAGTTCCTGTCCTTCACCCAGATCAAGTGCCCAAGTGCCATCTTCCTGCTTCTGCAGATCAACTGTACGCCATGCAGTTTCATCGTGTTGCCAGCCATCCTCAGTGTTGAACATGGTGCCAATGAATCCCACATACTTCATGGGTTTGCTGACTCCCACTTCTACCTTCATGATTTTGATGGAAGTGGTTGTTCCGTCTATCACAATATTTTCCCAATCCGTTGCAGGGAACGACTCTGTGAACACTTCGCCATCAT
>Ga0265301_10005611_pt1 | contig 12272 bp, 8 predicted proteins | sample AusTroGonzalo_MG_2_FD_193488 | JGI IMG/M metagenome (GOLD analysis project Ga0265301, IMG submission 193488) | Bovine rumen microbial communities from tropical cattle in Woodstock, Queensland, Australia - Gonzalo_04 | ecosystem: Host-associated > Mammals > Digestive system > Stomach > Rumen ...
TTATGCCGGGGGGATGGTTCAGAGCTGCTTGGCGTAGTCGCTCTTCGGATAGTCCTTTTTCAGCTTGTCGGCGAAGATTTGCGCGCGGGCATCGTTCAGCACGGTCAGCGTCTGGTAGGCGCGGAACGTCGCTTCGGCGGCGCGGCTGGACTTCGGGAAGAGCAGGCTGATCTGGGCGTAGGCGTTGAATGCGTCGCGGCGGTCGTCCTGGGAATTGGTCTCGGAGGCGCGAGCGGAAAGGATGTCGCCGCGGGCGAAGAGCGCGCTGACAGCGGCGGCGTCGCCGGCGTACATGAGCTTTTTGGAGAGTTCGAGGCCCTTGTCCCACGCCTTGATGTTGGCGTAGAATTTGACGAGCAGTTCGTAGGCCGCGCTCAAATCCGCCTCGTTGCGGGGATTGGCGTTCGGGTAGTCCTTCAGCGTCTCAAGCACCTTGATGGCTTCGGACTGTTTCCCCGTGGCGTCGAGCGCCTCGGCCTGGCGGAGCTTGGAGTAGGGTTCCCAGCCGAGCGGGCCGAACGATTTCGCGGTGGCGGCGAACGCCGTGGCGGCCTCGTCGTATTTCTTGTTTTTGAGGAGGGTGTCGGCCTTGGTGATCTCCTCCGGTTTCGGGATCCAAGCCCAGCGGACGCGATTCTTGCGGATGGAGAGCTTCGGGGAGCCGTCCTTCAGGGATTCCGCATAACGGAAGTCGCCGCTCTGCGTGAGTTCGATCTGCGCGGCGCGGATTTCCTCGCCGTCGGTCGTCATGATAACGGGTTTTGCGGAGGCGGTCTGGGCGGAGAGCTGAACGGCCGCCAGCAGGAGTCCTCCGGTGAGGAGCGTCATCAGTTTTTTCTTCATTGTAACCTCGCTATTTGAAATGTTCGATTATTGAGCCTGGGATTCCGGGAGTGAGCCGATTTCGGCGGCATACTTCCCGTCGGGGAAATGTTTCCGGTATTTTCTGACCATGCGGTCGCGGTCTTCGGTGATGCCGAGGAGGGCGGCCGTGTACGCGGTACGGTAAATGGCCTGCTCGATCCACTGTTCGGCGGCGGGATCGGCTTCCTCTCCGGCGGGCTGAGCATCGGTTTCGGCGGGCTCTTCGGACCCGGATTCCGTTTCGGTCCCGGTTTCCGGCGCGTTTTCCGCGGCATCGTCCTCGTCTTCGGGGAAGGCCGTGGCGGCGACGATGCTGAAGCATGCGTAGGCCGAGTTCACTTCGCCGGATTTGAGGAAGGATTCGCCGGCCAGGACCTGCGCCTTGTTGTAGAGATCGAAACTGCCGGTCTGGTTGGCGCGCACGGAGATTCTCGATAGTTCGGCGCGTGCTTCGACAGAGCGTCCCTGCAGTTCGCGCACCTCGGCCATGACGAAATGCATGTCGTAGAAATACGGCGAATCGGCCTCCAGCAGGTCGATCTTTTCCAGCTCCGCCACGGCTTTGTCGAACTGTCCGGCCTTCGCGGCCGCGCGTCCGGCATCCAGGTGGATGCGCTGTTCGAGGCGGGCGACGGCGGTTCTGGCGGCGGCCTTGTCGGACTTGAGTTCGGCGGCGCGCTGTTCGGAGAACCATTCGTCGAGGTTCGGGTCCTGGAGCTTCGTCACGAGCAGATCGCAGACGGAGAGCGCGAGCGTCGCGGCCTTTTGGGAAAGCGTTTCGTCGGGGCACTGGGAAAGCGTGGAGGCGATCCAGCGGAGGTTCGTGACGGACAGGTTCTGGACCTGATCCCCCTTCAAAAGCTGCTCGAAGATGTCCAGCGCCTTGGCGTAGTTGCCGGCGGTGTAGAGGGTGCGAGCGAGCACGTACTGGGCATTTTTCGCCTCGGGGGAATCCTTGTAATCCTTCACCAGCCTCGTCAGGACCTTCTGCGCCTCGCTGTCGCGGCCCATGTCCATGTGAATGATGGCGATGCGCATCAGGTAGGAAGCCGCCGTCGGATCATCGGGATGCCTGTCGACGAACGATTCGAACTCGGCGATGGCCTTGTCCCACTTGCCTGCGCCGTTGTAGAGCCACGGCAGCAGGGAATCGGCGCGGCGGACGGCCTTCTGCACTTCGGGCGTTTCCGCGACGGATTCGAACTTGCCGCCTTTCGCGAGGTCGCGGCGAAGCGCGAAAATGCCTTCCGCCGCCTCATCGTAGATCGCGGCCGCCTGCGTCTTGAGCTTGTCGGCCTTTTCGATCATTGCGGCGTCTCCGGCGGCTTCGTCGCGGATGGACGCCGCCTGGTCGGCGAGTCTGTCTGCTTCGCGGGAGAGCATTTCGGGGATGATCTCCTGCACAACGGCGGTGACTTTCAGCGAGCTCGGGCCGAACGCGATGAACTTGCGGAGCGCGTTTGCGGCGCCTTCGTAGTCGTCCTGCATGGCCAGGCAGTCGGCGTACTTCATGTAGGCTTCATCCGTGAGCTCGGGATTGTTGCCGAAGTTCTGCATGATGACCTTGTATGAGGCCGCTGCGTTGTTCACTTCCTCCAGCCATTCCTTCTTCAGCGCGATGCGTTCCGCGGGGTCGGAGGAGGCATTCAGGCGCGTGCCGATGCGGCTGGCGGAGTTCAGGTGTTCGCGGGCCACGCGGAGCGAAACGACGCCGGCGTAGGGATTGAGCAGGTCGATCTCAAGCAGGAGCCTGTAGAGCGTGAGGGCGTCGCCCTTCAGCAGGGCGGCCTTGGCCGGATCGGAGGACGCGGCATCGGCGGCCTGTTTCCACAGCACGTGGCCGGCGTTCAGCAGCGCGGTCGTGACGAAGTCGTCCTTCGGCAGAAGCGCGGCGTAGCTGCCCAGCACGACGGCGTTTGTGGAGTCGCCCATGTAGGCGTAGGAAAGGATCAGGCGGTTCACGAGCTCGGAGATGCCGGGGGTGTAGCGGGCGGCCATGCGCTGCAGGATAGGCAGCAGCTCGTCGACTACCAGGTTGTACTGCTTGCTGGCGTAATTCTGTTCGGCCCAGGCGGAGACCAGCGTGGACTGATCGCTCATTTCGGGCGCCTTCACCTTGGAAAATTCGGACTGGTAGGTGGCCCGCTTGTCCGGGTCGATGAGCATGGCGCTTTCGGTGGCCTGCTTGAAGTCCTTATAGGCCGCCGGAGCGTCCTTGAACTGCGGATAGTATTTCACGAGCTTGCCGAGGTACTTGAACGCGCGGCGGTAGTAGGTCACGGCCTCTTTCTTCAGGTCGGCCTCCTTCCGAAGCTCGCCTTTCGCCTTCGCGGCCGCGGCGGCCGCGGCGGTCTCATCGGCCATCGCGAGGTAGGAGCGCCCGGTCCAGAATTTCGCGTCGGCGGCGGGCGATTCGCTCTTCTTGCCGTCCTTTTCCAGCGCCTCGTCGGACGCCTCGAAGAGGTCGGGATAGCGCCGCACCTCGACGCCTGCCTCCTCGTATTCGCCGAGGAGATAGAAGCAGTGGATGATCTGGGCGGTGGCGTAGGCTGTGAGCATGTCCTGTCCGCCCCACTGGATCTCGTGGAATTCCACACTGGATGCGAGCACGGCGGTCTGCCAGTCGTTGGGATCGACCCTGCGGAGACGGTTCTTGTCGTTGGAACTCCACTTATCGCGGTTCTTCACCTCGCCGGAGGTCTTCTTGCGGGCCAGCTCCAGCTCCTCGATCTTCATGATGCGGTCGAGGTCCATGCCCATGACTTCGCCGAGCTCCTTGTACGCGTTGATGCGGTCCCGCTGGGCGTTCGTGTTGCCGGGGTTGTCGACGACGGTCTTCGTGAGTTCGGCGATCCGTTTCTGGAGGCGGTTCAGGTCGGAAACCTTGTTCTTGTCCTTTATCAGGTCGGCGAATCTGCGCTGGAACGCGGATTTTTCGCGCAGTTCGGCGCGGCGGTTGTTTTCCGCCGTGGAGAGCTGGAGCAGAGCCTTCGTGTACTGGGTGGCGCGCTTGTCCGAGGTGGTGCCGCGGGTCCAGTCCATGAGCGAGGAGGCGTCGTTTTCGCGGCCTTCCTGGTAGTAGATGTTCAGCAGCGCGGTCAGGGGACGTTCGTAGTCGGAGGGGTCGATCTTGTTTCGTCTGAGATGGTTGTAGAGGTCTTCCAGCGGCTTCAGCGCCTTCTGGTTGTCCTTCTTCATGTAGTAGTAGATGCCGAGGGTGCCGAGGGAACTGTAGTAGGCGGGATCGGTCTTCGGGATGCCGTCGATGATCTTCTGCGCCTCGTCGTTCTTGCCAGAGACGAGGTAGGTCTCCGCGAGCTGGACGCGGTAGAAGTTCGCCATGTCCTTCGCCTTGTTTTCCGCCAGGCGCTCCTGCAGAAAACGCGTCGAAAAATCGTACAGCCCGAGGGAATTGAGCTCGCGCGAATAGGCCAGGTCGCGTCTGACCGCGCCCGACTGCGCGAAGAGCGCCGTTCCCGGCACGGCCAGCATCGCCAATATCGTCAAATAGCGGAATCTGTTCAGCATAAAATCTCCGGCAGAGTCGTTTTATGGGTATCTCTAAAAATTAGAGGCGCCCTTATATAGATAAGCGAAAACGTCAAAAAAACAGTACTTCATATTATACTACGGGTTTCGCCGATTGTCAAGCGTATTTTGTCATGCTTTTTGCCCAAATCGACAAACTTTCGTCCCGTGCGCCCGCGACGATCACCACGTCGCCCCGTTTCGCTGTCGTTTCCAGGTACTTGCCGCAGGGCAGACGGTCTTCGAAGACCTTCACCGAGTCGGCGCGATCTCCGAGCGCGACGCGGCATGTTTCCGCCGCCTCCGGGCTCGTCGGACTGAACGAGGCCGTGCCGCCCGCATAGTAGACCGGCAGGAAGATGAATTCGTCGCCGGGGCGGAGCAGGGAGGGCAGGGCGTTCGCGAGGGGTTCCCGCATGAATCGGAGCGGGGCGAATCCGTGCGGCTGGAAGACGGTCACGACGCGTCCATGCGGCGCGAGCTCCTGCGCGGCCCGGATGCACGACGCCAGCTTCTCCACGTTGTGGGCGTAGTCGTCGATGACCTGCGCGCCGTTCGCCATCACGCCCGCGCGGTCGAACCGCCGCGCCACGCCGCCGAACTCCGAAACAGCCTTCAGCGCCTCCATCGCGTCATGCCCGCGCGAGGTCAGGACCGTGTGGACGGCCATCGCGTTTACGGCGTTGTGACGGCCCGGCATCGGCAGACGGATCTCCGGCAGACCGCCGAACGAACACCACGCGCTGCCGTCCGCCACGCGATAGGAATCCAGACGGACGACGCGGCGTCCGGCGCACGAAACGGGCGCGGCCGGGTCGCCGCTGAAGAGCAGGATCATTTTCGAGGCGGGGAACTTCTCCGGGCCAATCTCCTGAAACGCCGCCAGCTCCATCACAACGCACGAACGGGCCGAGTTTGCGAACGCGAGGAAGACTTCCGCGAGCTCCTCCCGCGAGTAATGGTCCGTGCCGATGTTCATGACGAGCGCGGCATCCGGGACGTAGTTCAGCAGGCTTTTGTCGCTTTCGTCCGCCTCGATCACGAAATCGCGCCCGAAGCCGTTGCGGTAGTTGCCCGCGGCACCGTCTTCGCGGAAGCGCTTCACATAGCCGCCGGAGAGCATCCCCGGATCGCCGCCCAGACGGTCGAGGGCGTCGGCCAGCCACGCGCTCACGGTCGTTTTGCCGCAGGTACCCGTCACGGCAATGGTGAACCGGCCTTTCAGCGCGCCGATCCCGAGCGAAAGCGCCTCGCTGCGGTGGAGCCGTTTCGTTCCCGCGGGCGCGCATTTGAAGTCCGGGTTGTCCTCCTCGATCGCGGTCGAAAACACGATCGCGTCCGGGGCGTAGCCGTCCGCATAGACCGAACCGTCCTGCGGGTAGAGTTTCGCGCCGCATTTTCGAAGCGCGGCGAAGATGCGTTCGTTTTCCGGGTGTCCGAGCGCGCGGTCGCTGCCGGTCACGGTGCAGCCGAGGTCGAGGAACATCTGCGCCAGGCCGCTCATGCCGATGCCTCCGATGCCAACGAAGTGAATGGCGCGCGGGATTTTTGATTGCGTTTTTGAGTTGGAAATGCCGATGGGGTCCGATGTCATGAAGTCTGCCTCGAAATAAACATGAATGAAGTTCAGAAAACAATAGCATCTTTGTCGGAAAAATCAACCGCGTCCCGCCTGAAAAAGCGCAAAAAAAACAGGACCGGAAAAAGATTTTCCGATCCTGCGGCGTTTCTTAACGGATGAACATCCGGCTGCCGGGTCAGACCAGCGCGGTCTCCTCGGGGAATCCGAACCGGATGTTGAAGTCCTGCACGGCCTGTCCCGACGCGCCTTTGGTGAGGTTGTCGATGCAGGAGAAAAGCAGGAGCTTTCCGGTGTGGGCGTCGAGCTTGAACCCGATCTCGCAGCAGTTCGTGAGCGTGACGTGCTTCGTATCCGGGAGCTTTCCCGCGGGAAGCACGCGCACGAACCGTTCATTTCCGTAGGCTTTCGAGAACGCATCCGCCACGGCCTCTTCGGTGCAGCCTTCGGCGGCGTCGAGCACGATGGTCGACTGGATGCCGCGATTGGTCGGCACGAGGTGCGGGATGAAGTTCATCTTCAGGGACAGGAGCCCGGCGGCGACGGCGAGTTCCTGCTCGATCTCGGGCAGATGACGGTGACCTGTCACGCCGTAGGCGCGCACGCTCTCGTTGCATTCCGGGAAGATGTACGGCAGATCGACCTTGCGGCCCGCTCCGGTCACGCCGCTCATGCTGCATGCCACGATGCCTTCCGGCGAGGCGAGTTTCGCCGCCAGAATTGCCGTGGTTGGGAGCAGGATGCTCGTGACGTAGCAGCCCGGGCACGCGATCAGCTTCGCGGTGCGGATCTGCTCGCGGTAGCGTTCGGGGAGCCCGTACACGGCGTCGGAGAGCAGCGCGGGTGCGGGATGGTCGATTTTGTAGTATTTCTTGTACTGTTCAAGCGAGCGCAGACGGAAGTCCGCGCTGATGTCGATCACGGTGAGCCCGGCCTTGATGAACGGCTCGGCGAACTCATGCGCGAGGCCGTGGGGCAGGGCCAGAAACGCGGCGTCGCAGTCCCTGACGATCGCCTCGGGGTCCGGCATGGAGAAAGAGAGGCCGGTTCCGGCGAGACGGGGAAAGATCTCCGCGATGTCCTTGCCCGCGTTCTGGCGGGACGTGATCACGCGGATATCGGCATTCGGATGACGGGAAAGCAGGCGAAGAAGCTCCTCGCCTGCATATCCCGCGGCGCCGACGATTGCGACGCGTACTTTGTCCATTGCGACAGTCTCCAATTAGCGTTTGGAGAACTGGAAGCGTCTGCGTGCGCCCGGCTGACCGGGTTTCTTGCGTTCCTTGACTCGGGAATCGCGCGTCAGCATGCCGCTGCTCTTCAGCACGGACTTGTAGTTTTCGTCCGCGAGCACGAGGGCGCGGGCGATGCCGTGACGGATGGCGCCGGCCTGACCGGCCTTGCCGCCGCCCACGACGGACGCGTCGATATCATACGCCTCGGCCGCGCCGGAGACGTTCAGGGGCTGCATCACATAGCCGCGGAGAGCTTCGGTCTCGAAATATTCTTCGAACTTCTGGCCGTTCACGGTGATCTTGCCGCTGCCGGCGTCGATGCGGACGCGGGCGCTGGCGCATTTTCTGCGACCGGTGGCGGCGATGGCATTCTTCTTATCCATATCTCAATGCTCCATTATTTCGCGGGTTCGGGTTTCTGGGCCGCGTGCGGATGCTCCGCACCGACGTACACTTTCAGCTTGGCGTACTGAGCACGGCCGAGACGTCCCTTCGGCATCATGCCCCACACGGCCTCGCGGACCAGGCGGTCGGCGTGCTTCGCGCGCATCTGCTCCGCGGTCTCGATTCTCTGGCCGCTGCGGTAGCCCGTCCAGCGGATGTACTTCTTGCCGGTTTCCTTGCTGCCGGTGAGGACAGCCTTGCCAGCATTGATCACGACGACGAATGCGCCGGTATCGACATGGGGAGTATAGGTCGGTTTATCTTTGCCGCGAAGCGCGTTCGCGATCTTGACGGCAAGTCTTCCAAGCGGTTCGCCCGCGGCGTCGAACAGCACGAATTTGCGTTCGATTTCGCCAGTCTTGGCCAAATAGGTTTTCATTTCAGGATTGCTCCTTGTTCAGTTCAGTTTGTCGTAACAATCGTAGAGAAAAGGGCGCGCCGGAACTGCCAGATTCCAGTGCTTTCCTGACGTCGTATTCGGGATATACCACATCGGAATCATTTACTATACATCCATTTTCCGTTTTTTTCAAGTTTTTTTCCGCTTTTTCGCGGATTTTTCCGCTTTTTTGAAACGCCGGGATGCCGCCGATGGATGAAAAGTCGCGGCCTGCACCCGTCCGAAACGATGAGCCTGATGTCGCGCAAAATTCATCGTCCGAGTTCAAAAAAAGTGAGACAGCAGGGAAAAAGGGAGGGTAAAACCCTGCTGCCTCAGGAGTGCGGATTCTGTGCGGCATTTTCGCTTGTCGTCCGGCTCGTATCTTGCCAGCCTTCCGGCCCGCGGCGGACGTTTCCAAGCGGAATAGCTGATATACATTACCTCTTTTTAGCAAAAAATCAAGCAGTCCCCGGAAAAAAGCCACAAAAAAAACCGTCCGGGCCGGGAGGGCTCGAACGGTTGAATCGAACAGTCTGATGAACAGAAATCCGAAAAAGCGGAGAACTGTTGAACAGAGCTTGTCAGGCTTACCGTGCGTAGTATTCGACCACGCGCATGGATTCGACGGAGAACGGAATGGCGTCGATGGTGGGAAGGCTGACGAGTTTGATCTTGAGCTGTTCCTTGTCGACCTCGAAATAGGCCGGGGCTTCGGCGGTGACGGCCTTGGCGATCTCGGCGATCTTCGGGGACTTTTCAGCGTTGATGGAGATGACCTGGCCGACCTTCACGATGTAGGAGGCACGGTCGACGATCTTGCCGTCAACGAGGATATGACGATGGCTGACGAACTGCTTGGCCGCGAAGATGGTGGGCGCGAAACCGGCGTGGTAGACGATGCTGTCGAGGCGGGTTTCGATGCGCTGCATCATGATTTCGTTGGTCTTGCCTTCAATGCGCTTGGCATAGAGGTAGACGGCGCGGAGCTGGCTTTCGGTGAGCGCGTAGTGAGCTCTGAGTTTCTGCTTTTCGAGGAGCATTTCGCCGTAGGCCGTGAGTTTTTTGCGATGCGCGTTCTTGCCCTGGAGACCGGCGGCGTAAGTGCGGGCGCGGCCCTTCACGGTGGGGCAGTTCGGCATGTTCCAGATGCAGTAGCCGATGCGGCGGCAGAGTTTGTGTTTTGCTTGACCTTGTTTCATCCCTTGATTCCTTTCTGAAAAGGTGTTTGTGTAACGGCACGGCCGGCGTCAAGCTCCAGTATCCCGGGGGCCTTCCGCGCCAAAGACGAATCATATAATATACTGCACAAGCGGGAAAAATCAAATAAAAACGCAAAAAAAGTTGCGTGCTGCAAGCATTTGAGCAGGAGAAAACCGCATGTGTCGGAGCGATTCAGACGTCTGAACATGGCCGACAGCGGCCCGTCTCCGTACGACCGGAGTGTCCGCGCATCTTCTCCGCAAAAACCGAAAAAAGCAAAGAATCCCTGACAGAAACCAGAAAACGCATTTGCTTTTTCCCGCTTCCGCGTATAGATTATGAAAAAGGCCTGGCAGCCTTGTTCCGGTGCGTGCATGAAAAAACACCGGCCCGGAGCCTCATTCCGGGCTTTTCGGGGACAAGGCAGGCTCGATCCGGAGCAATCGATCCGCACAAAAAGGAAGGGATACTATGAGACAATCGCGAAGCCTGAAGGCATGGGGACTGGGGATATTCCTGACGGTCCTGATGTTCACCTCCGTCTTTTCCCAGGAGCCGTCTTCCGCCGCTCGGGCGGGAGGCGCGGCCGTTGAAACCGCGACCGCTGACGCTCAGAAATCCGCCGTTCCGGCAGGGGGCGCCGCCGTTGACTCCGCAGTTGCCGCCGCTCCTGTCAATGCGACGGACGCCAGTCTCCAGCAGAACGGAAGACCGTCCAATTTTTCCGAATTGACCGAATACGCCAGGGAATCGATGAAGGAACATCCCGTGCTGACCAACTTATGTCTTCTCGGGGCGCTGGTCGTCATCATCCTGATCAATCTGGCCGTCCGGCAGATATTCCTGAACGGGCTGAAGGCCGTGTTCCAGAAGATCCCGATGCAGAATCCCGAGTACAAAAAACAGGTGTACGCGCTTGCCTCGCGTCTGGCGTACCTCGTGCCGATCGTGGTCGTATATATGATCCTGGAAGCGGTGAACATCGATCCGGAGAATCTGGTACGCACCCGCAAGGTCTGCATGTCGCTCACGCTCGTCTGCCTCACGGCGGCGCTGATCAGCTTTCTGAACATCATGGACATCTGGTACCGCAGACATTCGAACACGCACGACCACACGATCAAAAGCGGCATCCAGCTGGTGCAGATGTTCTCCGTGATCGTGGCGCTCATCATGATCGTGTCGATTATGATGAACCGGAGCCCTGTGATGCTGCTGTCCGGCCTGGGCGCGGTGGCGGCGGTGCTGATCCTGATCTTCCAGGACACGATCCTGGCGCTTGTTTCGGGAATCCAGCTCAGCACGAACCACATGATCCAGCTCGGCGACTGGATCGAACTGCCGTCGGAAAACGTGGACGGCATCATCGTGGACATCGCTCTGCATACGGTGAAGGTGCAGAACTGGGATATGACCATCGTGACCGTGCCGACGCGGAAACTGACCGTGGAGACGTTCATTAACTGGCGCGGCATAACCGAGGCAGGCAGCCGCCGCATCAAGCGATCGCTGAGCATCGACATGCGGAGCGTCCGGTTCCTCAACGACGAAGAGATCACCCGCCTGAAGGATTTCGTGCTGCTGGACGACTATCTGAGCGAGAAGCGGCATGAGATCGACGATTGGAACCACAATCTTGAGGTGATAGGCGCGAAGCCCGTCAACAGCCGCCGCATCACCAACATCGGCACGTTCCGCATCTATGTTGACAGGTATCTGCGTTCGCTGAAGACGGTCAATCCGAATCTGATGATCATGGTGCGCCAGCTCCAGTCATCCGATAACGGGCTGCCGATCGAAGTGTACTGCTTCGCAAACACGACCGACTGGTATACATATGAAAAAATCCAGTCGGACATCTTCGACCACCTGCTGGCGATCCTGCCCATGTTCGATTTGAGGGTGTTCCAGCGGAGCAGCGACATCTTCCAGGAGCCGGGGCTTCTGCGGTGTTTTGCCGGAGGCGAGCTCCCGCGGGATATCCGCGAGGCGGCGGAACGCCGCGGACCGCACCGGGGCGACAAGGCCTGAGACGAAGCCGCCTGGCGCTTACCTTCCGATCTGGGTGCGGAAGCCGTTTCTCTGTTCGCCCTGGTCTTTTTTCATGGTGGAGGAATGGAAATAGAGGCGGAAAAACGATTCGGCGAGTCCTCTCATGGACGGATGCCGCACAAACATGCGTACCCAGAATCCGGCCAGACGCTGCGGGAAGGAACCCGATTTCAGCATGTCGCGGTAGGAGTCGAAGCCTTTGGCAAAGACATATTCAAGCATTTCGACCCGCAGGTCGCGTGGATACTCTTTCATCGGGATGGGATGAAACCACATGAGATTCATTCTTGAAAGCCACTGGCGAATCCAGCAGGGCGTCACGCGCGCATCGAAATCCGGTTCCTTCGAGACTTTGCCGTAGAATGCGATCAGAGATTCCGTAATGATTGCCCAGTCCTTGAAAAAATATCCCCTGTTTTTGGCCTTGGTCTGAACGGAATTCGTGCGGATGCGGTAAAGGTAAAACGGTTCGTGAAGCGGGACGACGCGTTTAGCCAGATAGAGCGCCCGGGGAGAAAACTCGCTGTCCTGATGGCGCAGCCCGCGGATGCACTTAAGATCGTGCTTCACGAGGAATTCCCGTCGGAAGACGGTCAACTGAAGCATCGGGCAGAACGCGCCCTGCCAGTGTTTCGAGAGGTACAGAGTGGCGTCCACTCCGTTCAGCTCCGCGGGGGCGTCCGGGCGGTAGTTGTCGCGGACTTCGTCCTCTCCGCCGATTTCGTTGTGCGTGACGATGGCGCAGGGGTAAAGGTCCGCGCCGGGACGTTCGCAAATCTTGTCATGAATGCGGGCGAGGGAGCCTTCGGCGATGGTGTCGTCGCCGTCGAGGAAGATGACGTATTCGCCCTGCGCCATATCGATCCCTGTGTTCCGGGAAGCCGAGCAGGACCCCGTACGGGGACCGGAGAAGACCTTGAAGCGGGGATCGCCTGCGGTCATTTTCCGGATGAGCTCCTCGGTGCGGTCCTTCGACTCCTCGATGCCG
>Ga0265301_10005617_pt1 | contig 12268 bp, 9 predicted proteins | sample AusTroGonzalo_MG_2_FD_193488 | JGI IMG/M metagenome (GOLD analysis project Ga0265301, IMG submission 193488) | Bovine rumen microbial communities from tropical cattle in Woodstock, Queensland, Australia - Gonzalo_04 | ecosystem: Host-associated > Mammals > Digestive system > Stomach > Rumen ...
ATTTCGGATATTATGGACCTGACTATCCCGACACCGAGTGGCAAGAAAGTGAAGTTGTCGGAGGTGGCTTCCGTAGGTGAATACTGGGCACCGCCTACCATCGAGCGTAAGAGTCGTCAGCGTATCGTGACCGTCAAAGTGACGCCTTATAACACCTCACTTGGTGAGTTGGCAGCCGATATCGAAGCGAATGTGATTCCGCAATTAGACCTGCCGGCCGGTTATACCACTCACCTCGCCGGTAACTATGAGGATCAGCAAGAGACCTTTGGCGACATGTTGTTGCTCATGGCGTTGATTATTCTGCTCGTTTATATCACCATGGCTTCGCAGTTCGAGAGTCTGCGTATGCCGGCTATCATTATGTTGACCATCATCCCTGCTTTCACGGGTGTTATCCTCGCCTTGTGGATCACCGGTCGTTCGCTGGATATGATCGGTGCGTTAGGTGTGGTTCTGCTGGTCGGCATCGTAGTGAAGAACGGTATTGTGTTGGTGGACTATATTAACTTGATGCGCGAAAGGGGCAATGAACTCAATAAAGCTATTACGATGTCCGGTCGAAGTCGTATCAGGCCGATCCTTATGACCGCCTTTACTACGGTTCTCGGTATGGTGCCGATGGCGGTTTCTAACGGCGAAGGTGCAGAAATGTGGCAACCGTTAGGTATCGTTGTTATCGGCGGTCTGACGGTCTCGACCTTCCTGACGCTTTATCTCGTGCCTGTGCTTTACGGCTCAATGACCAAGCACGGCGACCGCGATAAGAAAGAAGCTTTGAGAAAGAAGTTTATCTTTATGGATATTAAAGTAAAACCATCGAAATAACGATATAACGTTATAACGATATAACGAAAAATTCTTATGAAAAGCGTAATGATTGTGTTCAACCAAGCGAACACAGGTAGAGTAGAGTACATGCTCGATATATTGAACATCCGCGGCTTTACGTTCTTTGAACAAGTGCAAGGTCGTGGTACGAACGGCGGTGAACCTCGTCGTGGCACGCACGCCTGGCCGGAGATGAACTCGTGCGTCATCACCGTGGTGGAAGATGAACAGGTAGCTCCGCTTTTAGAGTCCGTGAAGAAACTCGACCTCCGCAATGAAGAAGTAGGTGTGCGGGCGTTTGTGTGGGATATTGTAGCTACGGTGTAAATGCACATAGCCGTCTTTGACGATATGAGCCAATGCACGACCCGGGCAGTGGAACAAATGCTGCCACAGGTCAGTGCACAGCGCCGCGAACAAGCTTTGCGCTACCAACACACGCTGGGACAATTCTGCTGCTTAAAGTCGTGGTTGATGTTGAGGGAATTACTGGATGAGGGGTTACCGGTTACGGGTTACGGGAATTGGGAATACAATGAACATGGGAAACCATCTTTCCCCCATAACCTATCACCCATCACCCATCACCCCTGCTTCTTCTCTATTAGTCATTGCAAGGAGGCTATCGCGGTGGCGGTGGACGATCAACCGATAGGCATCGACATAGAAGCCATTCGTCATGCTGACGAAAGTTTGATAGAACGGGTGATGAACGAGGAGGAAAAGTGGAGCGTGGAGAGTTTGGAGTTGAGAGATAGAGACCGAGCCTTCACCCGTCTATGGACGCAAAAAGAGGCCGTATTGAAAATGAAGGGAACAGGGATTGAGTCCTTTGAACAATTACAAAACGTGCTGTCGAAAAATCGAGATATCGAACTATCGACCTTTGAAAAAGAGAAATATATATACACTATAGCAAATGGAAAATGAATACATTGTGTCGGCGCGGAAATACCGGCCACAGACCTTTGAGTCGGTTGTAGGTCAGCAGACACTCACCGAAACGTTGCAGAACGCCATTCGCCAAAATCACTTGGCGCATGCGTACCTTTTCTGCGGCCCCCGAGGCGTCGGCAAAACGACTTGCGCACGTATTTTTGCCAAGACCATCAACTGTCTCAATCCTCAAAACGGCTTTGACGCCTGCAATGAGTGCGAGTCATGTCGCGCCTTCAATGAGCAGCGGTCCTTCAATATTCACGAGCTGGACGCGGCGTCCAATAACTCCGTTGATGATATCCGCAACCTCATTGATCAGGTACGCATTCCGCCGCAGATAGGTAAGTACTCTGTTTATATCATCGATGAGGTGCATATGCTCTCTGCCGGTGCATTCAATGCGCTGCTGAAGACGCTCGAAGAACCGCCTTCATACGCCATTTTTATTATGGCTACGACAGAGAAGCACAAAGTGCTGCCTACTATCCTCAGCCGTTGTCAGGTCTATGATTTCAATCGTATCACGATAGCAGATACTATCGCTTATCTGCAATCGGTGGCGGCGAAAGAAGGTATCACGGTTAGTGAAGAGGCACTCAATGTAGTGGCGCAAAAAGCCGATGGTGGCATGCGTGACGCGTTGTCTATCTTTGATCAATTGGTTGCTTTCTGCGGTTCCACTATCACGTACGAACGCACGATAGAAGTGCTGAATGTGTTGGACTCGGAGTACTATTTCCGCTTGGTTGATCTAGCGCTTTCGCACAAGGTAGCTGAGGCTCTGTTACTGTTCAATGAGGTGCTCAATCACGGTTTCGATGCCGGACAATTCATTACCGGTCTCATGCAGCACCTCCGCGATGTGTTGGTTTCCAAAGACCCGCAGACCTTGCCGCTCTTAGAGACCTCCGATGCCATTCGTAAACGCTTTGCGGGGCAGGCACAACGTTGCCATCCGATTTGGATCTTCCGTTCGCTGGATATCCTCAATGCCTGCGATATTAATTACCGCACGGCGCGCAATAAAAGGCTTACGGTTGAGATAGCCCTCGTCAAATGGACTCAATTAGGCGTACAAGTTACGATGCCTCAACCGGCGCAGTCGGCACCGAAGCCTGCACCGCAGCCTGTGCCTCAACCCGCACCGCAGCCTGTGCCTCAACCCGCACCGCAGTCGGCACCTCAAACCGCTCCGCAACCGGCACCGCAGCCTGTGACTCAACCGGCATCGCAACCGGCTCCGGCGACGCAATCGAGCCCTAATCAGCCTAGTATGCCCAGTATTCCTAAGATGCCTAAGATAGGCCTTGGCTTCGGTGCAAAGAAAGAGGAGCAATCGAAAATCGAGAATCCGTCTTCTGAAAGTTCCAATCCTCCGCAGGAGGCTAACTCCCCTTTTACGGCTGACCAACTCCGAGACGCGTGGGTTGGTCTGAGCAAAGCTTATGAGGCCGAACCGCGTCTCAAGCAGTTGATGGAGAACTATATGCCGCATTTAACAGACGAACAAACGGCTGAGATCCAGATGCCTAACCCGTGGCAAATGGACCAAATGCGCAAAGCCCTACCGTCGTTGCTGACACAATTGCGTCGCACACTCCATAACGACCACTTGCAGATAACCGTTATACAGGCAGAGTTTAATCAGGAACAAATGGCCTTTACTGCCGAGGAGAAATATAAACTAATGGCGGACGCTAATCCCGTCCTCGCCCAACTCAAAGAACGTTTGGATCTGGTGTTAGACTGATGGCAGACCTGCTCAAATATTTGCCTACCACTCGCAAAGAGATGGAACTACGGGGCTGGGATGAAGTGGACATTGTCTTCTTCACCGGTGACGCGTATATAGACCATCCTTCGTTTGGCGCAGCGGTCTTGGGGCGTGTGCTTGAAGCGGCAGGGTACAAAGTGGCAATCGTGCCGCAACCGGATTGGCATGGAGACTATCGTGACTTTAAGAAATTCGGTCGTCCGCGTATCTATTTCGCGGTGTCGGCAGGGTCGATGGATTCGATGGTGAACCATTACACCGCTGCGAAACGTAAACGTTCGGATGATGCTTATACGCCCGAAGGGCGAGCCGGTGCGCGACCGGATTATTGTACCATCACTTATTGCAAGATCCTTAAGTCTCTTTATCCGGACGTGCCGATTATCATCGGTGGCATCGAAGCGTCCATGCGACGCCTCACCCATTACGATTACTGGCAGGATAAATTGATGCCTTCTATCTTAGTGGATAGCGGCGCGGATATGCTCGTTTACGGTATGGGCGAACAAGCGATGACGGAGATCGCGCAAGTAGTCGAAAGTCAAAAGTCGAAAGTCGAAAGACTTCATTCGATCCCTCAAACGGCGTACTTGACGAGCGATAAGAGTGAGATTCCGGCGGAGGCTATTTGGTTATCTTCCCACGAAGAGGCGGTGAAGGATAAACGCAAGCATGCGGAGAATTTCCGCCTGATGGAGATAGAGTCGAATAAGATCAACCAGACCACGCTTGTGCAACCGGTAGGCAACCGATTCGTGGTGGTTAACCCCTCCTATCCGCCGATGACCACGGAGCAGCTGGACGCCATCTACGATTTGCCATACCAGTACGCCCCGCATCCGAAATACAAGGACAAACGTATCCCGGCCTACGAGATGATCAAATGGTCCGTGTGCATGCACCGCGGTTGTTTTGGTGGATGCTCTTTCTGCACTATTTCCGCCCATCAGGGCAAACAGATAGTCTGTCGATCCAAGGCTTCGATCCTGCGCCAGATAGAGCGACTGAGCCAATTGCCCGATTGGCACGGCGTGCTTTCCGATCTCGGCGGACCGTCAGCCAACATGTACGGCATTCACGGAAAGGATAAATCCATTTGCGAGAAATGTGCGCGAGCCAGTTGTCTGCAACCGTCTATCTGCAAGAATCTCAATCAGGATTTCGGTCCGCTGCTGGATATATACCGTACGGTGGATAAATTGCCGTATGTCAAGCATGCTTTCGTCGGTTCCGGCATTCGGTATGATCTGATGTCGGATGAGTACGCGCAGCAACTTATCACCCGACATGTTTCGGGTCGACTCAAAGTAGCACCTGAGCATTGTTCGGACGAGGTGCTGAAGCTCATGCGCAAACCGAAATGGGAGAACTACCTCCGCTTCCGCGACCTCTTCCTGCGCATCAATAAAGCGGCAGGTTTGAACCAGCAACTGATTCCTTATTTCATCTCGTCTCATCCGGGCTGTACGAACAGAGATATGTCTCTTCTGGCGGAAGAAACGAAGCGCATGCACTACCGACCGGAACAGGTGCAGGATTTTACGCCTACGCCCATGACGCTATCTACGACGATGTTTTACACCGGCATCAACCCTTATACGGGCCAACCCGTTTATGTAGCCCGCACACCCGAACAGAAAAAACAACAAAACAAATATTTCTTCTGGTATAAATGAAAAGGTCCTATCACATTAATCCCGAAACGCTGCAATTAGAGCGCATCGAACATGGTTTTCGGTACTGGCTTCAGCGAACAGGTATCTATATTTTCGGAGGTATCAGTTTAGGTATCATCTTCTTCATGGTCTTCCTCTATTTCTTCCCCTCGCCGCGCGAAGCGTCTTTGCTGCAGTACAACCATAACCTGCAAGCGCAGTTGGATGTGATGAACCGGCAAGTGGACCAGATGCAACTGGTTATGGCAGATATGTCACAGCGCGATGATAACCTCTATCGCGCGCTGCTGGGTGCTGAACCGATTCCTCTCTCTGCCCGTATGGGTGCCACGCAGCAAATCTCTTACTACGACTCGCTTGCACGCATGACCAATACCCAACTCATCGCTGATATCCAACGCAAAGTGGATATCCTCGAACGCGAGCTGTATGTACAAGCACGCTCGTACGAAGAGATACTTGAATTGGCTAAGAACCAAGAAGTGCGTATGGAAAATATACCCGCTATCCAACCGGTTCTCAATAAGGACCTCAAGCGAATGGCTTCCGGTTATGGTTGGCGTGTAGACCCTGTTTATCATATCCGTCGCTTCCACCAAGGTATGGATTTCTCGGCCCCCGTGGGTACGGAAATCTTTGCTACCGGAAACGGTACGGTCACGTATGTAGGATGGAAACAAGGGTATGGCGAAACGGTCGATATCGACCATGGATTTAATTACTCGACCCGTTATGCACATTGCTCGAAACTGCTGGTACGCAAAGGACAAAAAGTGAAACGAGGAGATGTTATCGCAAGGGTAGGAAATACCGGTAAATCAACCGGTCCACACTTACATTACGAGGTGCATTACAATAATAAGCCGATCGATCCGCGTAACTTCTATTTCTACGACCTCAACCCTGAAGATTACGACAAAATGGTCCAACTGTCCAGCAATATGGGTAACATGCTGGACTAATAAAGGTGAGAGGTGATAGGTGAAAGGTTATAGGTAGAGCACATCAACCCAAATGGGAGATGTGCTCTAATTCTTTCAGATTGCAGATTTGAATATGTCTTCCTTCTACCGCCACCAAGCCTTCTTGCTGAAACTCGCTCAGTGTACGAATGGCGTTGGCGGTGGTCATGTTGCTCAGGTTAGCCAAATCCTCGCGGGATAATCGCATCGCTAAGGTCTTACCGTCCTCGGCGTAGCCGTAGTTCTTGAGCAGCAGTAGCAGACTGTCTGCCAAACGGCCGCGTACATGCTTCTGAGTTAGACTAAGCGTACGGTTCTCGGAGAGGGCTAAGTTCTTCGCCATCTTTTGCATCATTGCGTAGCAGAAGGCGCCGTTGGAGCGTATCAGGTGGTTGAAGTATTCCTTGCCCAAGCGGTATAGGGTGCAGGCTTCGAATGCACTTGCACTCGTGTTATGCCGCTCATCCGCCACTACCGCACGGTAACCGAACATATCGTAGGGCTTGAGCAATCGGATGATCTGTTGCCGTTGACCGACCCCTTCTTTGTAAATGCGCACCTTACCGCTCACTACCATCCACACGCAGTAGGGCTCCTCGCCATCTAAGTGGATAACCTCGTTCTTCTCGTAGCGAATGACCTCAATGTGTTGCGACACGTACGGCCGTTCACTATCCTTCAAGGTCGCCCATAAGGGATTGAGTTCCCATAAGGGCGCAAAATCTGCTGTCGTACCAATCTCCATGATTGTTAATCTTTGTCATATCGAATTAATTATATATGGCTATATTTCATTTCGCGACGGCAAATTTACTGCTTTTTTTTTACATATACAAATTTTTTTGCAATTTTCCTTGCGTATGTCGAAAAAAAGCAGTACTTTTGTACACTATTTTGCGAAGAAACAAATCTATTATTTTCAAATATGAAAAACCACTATCTTGAACCCCGCCACGTAGGCCTGACTCCTGAAGATGAAAAGAAGATGTTAGAGGCTATCGGTGCCTCATCGTTGGACCAATTGGTACGCGAAACAATGCCTGCAGATATCCTGTTGCCGGAACCGATTGAGTTGAATGAACCCGTCACGGAGTCCTTCCATCTCAAAGCTTCGGATGTTATTCTGTCTTCCAATTACGATGTGTCGAACTATATCGGTCGCGGATGGTACAGTACCGTCATGCCGGCGGTTATTCGGCGGAATATGTTGGAGAACCCCGTATGGTACACTTCTTACACGCCTTATCAAGCGGAGGTAAGCCAGGGTCGTCTCGAAGCGCTCTTTGTTTTTCAGACGATGGTCAGCGACCTGACCGGTTTACCACTGGCTAACTGTTCGTTGCTGGATGAAGCAACTTCTGCGGCGGAGGCAGTCACTATGATGCGTAATCTGCGTACCCGTGAACAGGTGAAGAATAACGTATGCAAGGTTTTTGTGGATGAGAAGATTTGGCCTAACACGCTGTCCGTGCTTCGCACTCGGGCGGCAGGTCAAGGGATTGAGATAGTGACCGGTTCGTATGCGGACTTTATCCCTTCTGGTGAGTTCTTCGGTGCGCTCGTTCAATGGCCTAACAGTGACGGTTCGATTGAGGAATACGAGACGTTTATTGACGATTGTCATGCAGCGGGATTGAAAGTGACGGTAGTGGCGGATCTGATGGCCCTGGCGCTGCTCAAACCGCTGGATGCGGATATCATGTGCGGTACGGCACAACGCTTCGGTTTGCCGATGGGTTTCGGTGGTCCTACGGCAGGTTATATGGCTACGCGCGAGGAGTACAAACGCGATATGCCGGGACGAATCATCGGTCTAAGCAAAGATAAATACGATCACCCAGCTTACCGACTGGCCCTTCAGACGCGCGAGCAACATATCAAGCGCGAACGCGCGACCTCTAATATTTGTACCGCCGAAGCCCTTTCGGCGATGATGGCCGGTATGTACGGCGTTTATCATGGAGCAGAAGGTCTGCGCGAGATAGCGGAAGGTATTCACAGCCGTGCGGTGTATCTGAGTGAAATGCTGCAGGCGTACGGTTATAATCAGGAGAACGCGGAGTTCTTCGACACGCTTAAGATTACTCGCGATGATGACGAAGGTTGGGTAGAGAGGCTGCGCGAAGAGGCAGAGGAGAATAACGTCAATTTCTACTACGACCCGGAGGGTTGGGTAGGGCTCTCCATCGGCGAAGATACCTCGTTCGAAGAGATGAACGAACTAATCACTATCTTTGCTGAAGTGTCGGGCAACTTGCCTTGCACCGAGGATGACGAAGCGGCGTTTGAAGGTCTATGGGCCATCGATGAGAGCCGCGTACGTGAGGTCGATTACATGCAGGCAGAGGTGTTCCAACTGTACCATACTGAGACCGAATTGATGCGTTACCTCAAGCGCCTGGACCGCAAGGATATCAGCCTGGCGACCTCCATGATTCCGTTGGGTTCGTGTACGATGAAACTGAACCCTGCGGCGGCAATGATTCCTGTCACACACCCCGCAGCGCTTAATATTCATCCGCTCCAACCCAAAGAGCAAGTGATCGGTTACGAGACCGTGATGGAGGACTTGCAGGAGCAAATATGCGCCATTACGGGCTTTGATGCCTGCACGCTGCAACCGACTTCCGGTGCGGCAGGCGAGTACACGGGTTTGGTGGTTATTCGGGAATACTTGAAACGCCAAGGTCAAAGCCAACGCAACGTGCTGCTTATCCCTGCTTCGGCGCACGGTACTAACCCTGCTTCGTGTGTGCAGGCAGGCTTTACGCCTTGCGTGGTACAATGCGATGAGCAAGGAAACACCGACCTTGCCGACTGGAAAGCCAAAGCGGAGGAGAACAAAGAGGTGCTTGCCGGTTGTATGATTACTTATCCGTCCACGCATGGTATCTTCGAACAAGCGATTCGCGAGATGGTCGATACCATTCACGCTTGCGGCGGATATGTGTATCTGGATGGGGCGAACATGAACGCCCAGATAGGTTGGACCAATCCTGCTTTCATCGGTGCGGATGTGTGCCACCTTAATCTGCACAAATCGTTCGCTTCACCGCACGGCGGCGGAGGTCCGGGTGTAGGTGCTGTATGTTGCACCGAGGCGCTGGCAGAGTGCTTGCCGTCCGAGGATGAGAACCGTGTTTCCTCTGCGCTCTACGGTAACGCTAACATGGCGCTGATCTCTTGGGGTTATATAGCGATGATGGGTACCGAAGGACTCAAGCACGCTACGGCGGCGGCTATCCTTTCGGCTAATTATATGGCGAAACGACTTAAAGAGGCTTATGGTATCGTTTATACGGGTGCGAACGGTCGGGTAGGACATGAACTCATTCTGGACTGCCGTCAGTTCCACGCCATCGGCATCACAGAGGCAGACATCGCCAAGCGTCTGATGGATTACGGTTACCACGCGCCAACCCTCTCTTTCCCGGTACATGGTACCCTGATGGTAGAACCTACGGAGAGCGAGTCCCTCGTTGAAATAGACCGTTTCTGCGACGTGCTGCTGCAGATCCGTCAAGAGATAGCGGATATTGAGTCCGGTAAGGCGGATAAGGCTGATAATGTGTTGGTTAATGCGCCGCACCCCGAATATGAAGTGGTAGCAGACGAGTGGACGCACCCTTATTCGCGTCGTCAGGCCGCTTATCCGACAGAGTGGGTGGCACAGACTAAGTTCTGGTGCCCCGTAGGAAGGGTCGATAACGGTTGGGGAGACAGAAACTTGGTGGCCAAGTTTAATTGACGATTGGACGATTTACGATTGACGATTAAGGAAATAGAATAATGAAAGCCAACCAGAAGTTAAGAGAACAACTCAGGCAGTACCGTCGCGCTTTGCCGTGGATTACGATTAAGGAGTTTCTGATGATCGTCATCAGTACCATTCCGTACGCCTTGACGGTCAACCAACTCCTTGTTCCGCATGCCATCGTTGGCGGAGGTGTCACCGGTTTGTGTGAGATCATTTATTTTGCCACGAACACCTACGTGCCTATTTGGCTCTCGTCTGCAACCATCAATATTGTGCTGCTTATCATCGCTGCCCTTACGGTAGGTTGGCGGTATGCCTTACGAACTATCTGGGGCGTGGCGTGGCTGACCATTTGGCTAAAGGTCATCCCTATCGCACCCGTGCCTATCTTAACCGATCCATTCATGGCGGTGGTTATCGGAGGTCTGTTTACCGGTTGTTTCTTAGGTATCTGCTTTCTGAATAACGGTTCGACCGGCGGTACGGATATAGTTGCCATGATCGTCAATAAGTACCACCATCTACCGATGGGCCGCGTGCTGCTCTTTGCTGATATGACGGTCATCTCCTCCGCCTTCTTCCTGCCTACTATCCAAGCCGCAGGTTTCCAAGGGGCCGTGGAGAAGATTCTCTTCGGTCTTACGTACACGTTCATGGCATCGACGGCCGTCGATTGGGTGATGAACCGCATGCGGCAGTCGGTACAATTTATGATCTTCTCCTCCAAGGCCGATGAGATAGCCGAAGCCATCATTACTCAGGCGCATCGAGGCTGTACGTTCTTGGATGCGCAGGGCGGATTTAACAAGCAACCGATGAAAGTGGTTACTTGCATCGCGCGTTCGTACGAATCGGCCACTATCTTTCGCCTTGTACGCGCCATTGATCCGAAAGCTTTTGTGAGCCAAAGCCAAGTACGTGGTGTCTTTGGGCAAGGTTTTGAACCCGTTAGTGATGGACGTTAAAACGTTAAACTGTTAAATTGCTAAACTGTTAAGGGCTGTGCTTCGCTTTAGTCATTTCGTCAACCCCCACAATGCACAGAGTGCCTCTATGGCGCGGACTGTCTTTGAATATCTGATGATCATCTTCGGCATCTTTCCCATGGCGCTGATGGTCAACTGGGTGTTACTGCCGCACGCTTTCGTCGGCGGAGGATTAACCGGTATTTGTTCTATCATCTATTATGTGACGGATGGCATGTTCCCATCCCTCTTTGCGGAGTATAACGGTGCTATCCCTGTGTGGCTGACGACTTTTGTGTTCAATGCCATTCTGTTGCTCATTGCCGGTTTGACGGTAGGTTGGCGATTCTGTATCCGAACGATGGTAGGCGTAGGTGCTATCACGTTCTGGTATAGACTGATTCCTATTTTGCCTGAACCTATCATCGCCGACCCGTGGTTAGGCGCTATTATCGGAGGATTTGTGTTTGGTTTGAGTCTGGGCGTTGTGCTGGCGGCGAACGGCTCGTCAGGCGGTACGGATATTTTAGCGATGATCATCAATCATTACCGCAATATATCGCTCGGTAATATTATGTTAGCCTGCGATGTGATTATCATCCTTTCGGCGTTCTTCCTGCCCTTACCGGAATCGATGCTACAAGAAGGCGGTGACCCGCTTTTCCTGCATATCAAACGTGTGCTGTACGGTGTATGCATGACGCTCTCTTATACGCTTGCGGTCGATTGGTTATTGGCTCGGCTTCATCGGTCGGTGCATTTTCTTATCTATTCGTCCAAGTACGAAGAGATAGCTTCGGCGATTAATACGACCGTGAACCGTGGGGTGACGGTACTGGATGGTACCGGTTGGTATTCCAAGAAACCTGTGAAGGTAATCTCCGTGCTTGTTCGTAAGCCTGAGAGTTCGTTGGTTCTGAGCATCGTGCATGATATCGACCCTAACGCTTTTGTTTCCATGGCCGACGTCTCCGGCGTCTTCGGCGCAGGGTTTGATACCATCAAAAAATAACTTTTTATCACTTTTTTGCAAAAAAACGCTTAAATATTTGCGTATATCAAAAATTTATTGTAATTTTGCACGCTTTTTTGAGGAGAGTTGTCTGAGTGGTCGAAAGAGCCGCACTCGAAATGCGGTATACGCATTACGTCGTATCGGGGGTTCGAATCCCTCACTCTCCGCAAGATAAATGAAAAGGATGTCCTCAAGGGGCATCCTTCTTCATTTATTCGGAAATGAGGGCCTTCTCAATCCCCGATCGGGAGTTCTTATCTCACTACGTTCGAACGATTATTTTTATAAAAAGTTATAAAAATCTTGCACATGTCAAAAAAATGTTGTAACTTTGCATGGAATTTGGAAA
>Ga0265301_10005619_pt1 | contig 12264 bp, 9 predicted proteins | sample AusTroGonzalo_MG_2_FD_193488 | JGI IMG/M metagenome (GOLD analysis project Ga0265301, IMG submission 193488) | Bovine rumen microbial communities from tropical cattle in Woodstock, Queensland, Australia - Gonzalo_04 | ecosystem: Host-associated > Mammals > Digestive system > Stomach > Rumen ...
TTAAAAGGGCGTATACTGAATAAGCCCAAAGACGAGTGGAATGCCCTTTCTGTTCAAATAAACAACTTGTTTACGGATGAGGAGCAAATTTTTTCCATTCCTGTAGCGGCGGATGGTACCTTTGAGAGCGTCATCCCCTTGCCCCATTCGCAGGGCGTTTTGGTTATGGATGTGGCTAATGTTTTTCTTTCCATAGGCGATACTGTAGAGGTGACAAAGGATGCTCTATTGGAGGATGATGACGTAACATTTGGCGGAAACAGCATTAGCACAACTATCAACAAGCTCTGGCCAAGTCTGAAGAAACAATATTTTGGCGAAGAAAAATTGTTTATCTATCATTTACAAAAGGAGAAGATTCCTGCATGGAAGGAAAAGATGGTGAGCTACATTGACCGTATTATTGTCGACATTGAGGCTGAACGTCTGCCCGTTCCTGTAGGTACAAGCGACTTTGCAAAGGAAGTTCTTGGTGCCAGTTTGTTGGCAGAACCGTTTCTTGCCATCATGGATAATTATCGCTATAACATGACACCCGAAGGCATGTTCTACATCACAAACTTCTCGGATGCGAAGTTAGATGAATACTACGATTTCCTGGCAGCTCGCGAGAAATGGTTGCTTGATAATCCTGCCATGCTGCTAATTGTGGATCACTCAGATATTCTTATTAATCGCGTTGAGTTTTATATGATGATGGACATTGCCTTCATGCGCTACGGCAAGACAACAGAATTTAAGCGCAATGACCATGCTGGATACTATCAATTGGCTGCACAAACCATAAAGTCACGTTATAATCTCAAGGAAATAGGCTTTTTAGAGCAGATTGTGTTGTGCCATGATGTTTTTGAAGAAGGCCATTTGGAAGAAGATTTCTCCCCTGATGAATTTTCTTCCTTCTTTGCTGCCATCATTCCACTCATCACCAGCCCTATAGTTGCTCATCAGGCTTTAGAGCGTTATCGCCAATATGTTATCAGTCGTGAGGGTAAGTCGCCAGAGACAGCAACAGCTACCCCCGAGGCTGATGCTGTTTTCCAGCGCATCATAGAGCCTTACAAGGGCAATGCCCTTTATATTGATTTCTGGGGAATGGGATGCGGTCCTTGTCGGGCAGAAATGCTGGAGGAACGCAAGAAGGTGGAGCAGATGAAAGACCAACCCGTCCGTTTCCTTTATATCTGCGATGAGAAGGTAAGCCCGCGTGATCAATCTGAGCGCTGGATGAAGGAGAATAATATCAAGGGTGAACACATCTACGTGACGCATGAAGAGTGGAAACTTCTTTCAGCCAAGTTCCAATTTTCTGCCATCCCCTTCCAGACAGCTTTTGACAAGGACGGGAATGTTGTAACGCGTCAGTACCTTGACAAATATTTTTATGAACTAATGAAATCAGAATAATATGAAGAAAACCATCATTACCGTAATGCTTGCCCTTGTCGCAATAATGGGGCAGGCACAAAACCTGACTAAGCCCAATTATCCAGAGATTCCTCTCCCTGAAATCCCTGAAGAATTAAAGCCTGCATCTCAACAAAAGATAGAAGCAGCTCGGAAGCTTCAAGACATCAAGATGAACATGGACTGGATATGTATCTTATACGAATCTATTGCTGATGTGTCGGAGAACATGAAGAATCAAGGCATGTTGACTGCGGACTTTAAACGAATCACCCAAAAGAATAAAGAGTTGGACAAACAATGGAAGGGTTTCTTCAAGTCACTTAAAGATATTGACATCCCCAGCAGTGAGGCCCCACAATTATATGACCGGTTCTACAACGGGATTCTGACGTTCTATTCCGAACAAAATAAAGTAATCGCCAAACTCCAAAACGATTACGGCACACTTTCCAAGGAAATTCAAGAGGCTCAGAGTATCGTCATCAAACTCTCCGAGAAATACAATAAGGAGAGAAAAAAGACACTGGATAAGATGACAAGAAGAAGAAAACTGTCATCACTGCAAACCAGGTAACGACAGAAACTTTGTCATAAACTTGCCAGATCGGCAAAAAGTGGTATATTTGCAGACGATATTGAAGGAAAAAACTTGCCGATAGGAGACAATGGAGTATATATCAGTCATGCAGTTTGCCGAGAGATTCGGTATTTCGGGCATTCCAGAAATCATCCTCTTTGCTCCAGATGGTAAAGTCGTAAAGCGTGGCCTCCGCGGTGAGGATATCGAAAAGACGTTAGCTGAAATATTTAAGGATAAATAAAGCAATGAAGCAAACTATTATCACCATCATGCTCGCCCTTGTCGCAATGGCAGGGCAAGGACAGAGTTTGAAATCATTAGAGGCAACGTTCAATGATTATATTCCATTGTTAAATGCTAAAGGCTATATGGCTTATAGTTTTGATACAAAGGATTTCAAAGGGAAGCAGCTTGAGACTGTTGTCATGGAATATGTTGACGGAAAAGAGGTGGGAAATTATCTTGACTTTGATGTTTCTTTCCCAGTCGGAGAAAAACTTGTCATCGGATTGGCTCCGTCAGACAATGATTCATTATATGTCTATTCCTTCCAATCCGACAATGACGAAGGCTTTACAGGCAAGCTAATTCTCAAACCCGTTTTTGTTCCTAGAGAACCAAGGATACAGCGGTATTTATATCAATCGCGTCCCATTGAACTTGTTTCTACCGTAGATACGGGAATATTCATGCCACTCGTCTTGTTCGGATCGTACTGGTACGATGCAGACAGCGGGGTTTTTCGTTTCTGCGGTGATAAAGTTATCAAGTCCGACCTTTCATCGGACATCATCAGATATATGCCTCATTTTTACATCTTAGGCATTAAAATACGATAATCGATGAAGAAGCAAACCATCATCACCGCAATGCTCGTTTTTGTTGCATTAGCGGTAAAGGCTGAGAATGTCTGGCTTTGGCCTATCGAGGGACAGAAAGCTGGCGAAGGAATACTCTATCGTCCGCAGGATTACATTGGGGAGGAATTTAACTTCGGCGACCTTTTCGTTACGGCCTCTGAGGGCACTCAGGTTCTTTGTCCCGAAGATGCTGTTGTAGAGAACTACATATACACCTATTTAACATCACTCTATACCTCGTCCGGCGGGGGAGATCCCAACAAGACCTACAATGAGGTTGTTGCTGACAATAAGACTGAGTTCCGAGCAAAAGGCTGGAACATCCGTTGCCTATCCATAATGGTAGGACTAAGGATAGGTAAGAAAAAATTATGGATTTGCGGTCTACGACGCGACAAGGCAATCCCCACCGGTACGCGCCTGAAGCGGGGCGATGTACTTGGCATCATAGGTTATAGCTATCATGGCATCAGCGAGCCGAGTATCCGCTTGAATATTGATGATCCTGAAAGTGGTGGAGACCCTATGACACCTTTCGGCCTGCGCACTACCTTCCGCCGCTTTGAGCCGCAACCCACCAAGTTCCACCTTACCCACGAAGAGGCTGTGGCCGACTATCACCAATTGGCCAGCAGTGTGAAGGAGATATATCCTTCGTTGGACGATCTGATGACAGACGACGAGTACGATGCGTTTGTCGAAGAGCAGATTGAGCGCATTCCTGCCGACGGCATTGAGCTGAAGGACTTTGCCAAACTTATTGGGGACTACAACAATGTCATCCACGATTCGCATCTTAGCATCAACTGCCCAGTACCCGATAATCCGAAGAAGCAGAAAAAGGGCTTGGATATTTACTTTTCGCCCCTTCACTTCGGCCAGGTAGCCGTAGGCGACTCCTTGAATGAACGTGCCTGTGTGGTGCTGGTTGCCGATAGTGAACATGCCAAATATGTTGGCCGCCGGATTGCACGCATTGACGGAAAGCCTGCCAGCGATCTGTTTGACATTAGCAGACGCAGAGTTTGGCTCTACGATGCACACGTCACCTCTGTGGGAGATTACCAAGCCTGCTACCACAACGCTTTGGACTATGCCTTTGAAACAGGATACCAACCCCAAGGCGGGACAATGGTTTATGACTTTGAAGACGGGGAACACTTGGAACTTCCCTTGGTAAGATGGTTCGTGGGAGATGAAAAAGACCGTAAGAAGTTCTTTCACCAGCATTCTCTTAACCGGCATAAGGATAGTCCCATCGGCATCCGTCAACTAAACGACAGCGTCCTCTATATCGGAATCAGCACCTTCGGTCTCAGCCAAGTGGACTGCGACAGCGTTATTTCTGCCATCTATGCAGCCGAGCGCAACGGTATGCCCAACCTTATCTTCGATGTCCGCAACAACGGAGGAGGTGATGCCGGAGTGATGGAACGTATCACCCGCGCCTTGATGGGACGTACCCCAGACCGTCCGCATACGGGTTACCTGAAGGTCAACGCAGCCTCCTTCAACAGCCCCACTTTGAACTGGATTGCAGGTGACACCATCTTCGGCGATTTCAAACCCGTAGAAGGACAAAAGGGACTTTACCAGATGCCTACGGAGGAAGATAAGGCCAAGACCCCTTCCGTCGATTCTTTGGGTTATAATGGCAGACTCTATGTTCTTACCGACTGCTGGTCCGCTTCTGCCTCCGCCTTCTTAGCAGGAACCGTCAAGCGTAACTACCGAGGCTACATCGTAGGCCGTGAAACAAAGAGTGCCTACCACCATGAGACCTGCATGAAGTTCGCTAGCATCGAACTGGCCAACAGCAAGTTTACTGCCAAAATCCCTATGGTGCGTATAGTCATAGACGAGACTGTCAACGACCGCTTGCCAGCCTTGCGTGGTGTGATGCCTGACTGTAATATTCCTCTCACCGAAGAAGAGTTCCACTACGATGGTGACTATGTCCTGGACCGCACCCTACAACTCATTGCCGACGGTACATACATAGAAGCTCCCACTGACAATTCCGTTAAGAAATGTAAGATTCTCCCTATCGTTCTGACAGCACTTGGTATCATTACCCTACTGCTTATATTGCTATTCTTCCGCTCTCGCAAAGGGCAAAAGGGAATGACTTGATACTAAGCGGAAAATAGGGTTTTTCTTTGGAATGTAACGCAAAAAGAATTATCTTTGTCCCCAGAATCAAGCAAATCATGCACAGAACCCTGTTACCTATATTATTCCTGTTGTTTTCTGTTTCTGTTTGGGCACAGGAACTGACCCTTCAGGGGCGTGTGGTGGATGCAGAGACGGGAGAACATCTGCCGTATGTAAACATCTATTCGGCAAAAGGGGAAAGAACCCTGAGCAACAATAAGGGGGATTTTAAGTTGACGACAGAAGAGAACTGTCTCGTGACCTTCAGTTGTATCGGCTACGAAAAGAAGACAATCAAGGCAACCGAAGAGCCTCGCATTGTCCGGCTCAAGCCCTTAACTGTCGTAATGAAAGAAGTCAACGTCGGGCCTGTAAACTACGACGAGATTCTGAAACGCACGATAGAGAACCTGAAACAGGATTTCCGCAACCAGGACCAGATGGCAAGAAAGTATTTCTTTCGCACTCTGATGGAGAAAACCGAGGGCACATACATAGCGGAGGCTTTCATGAATGCATATTCTGTGGTGAACATCCGATCGGCAAATATAATAAGTGGATTGCAGAACAGCGATACGCAGGGAAACGGGAAAACTCTGAACGTGAATGCTTCGAACATCCACAGACTCATAGAAGTCGGCCCGATGACAGTCAACAGCCGTTTCTGGTCGAGTGCACAAAAGCCTTTGCAGCACTATTCCTACACACGCGAACATTACGACAGGAAGTTCCAACACTTGTTCGGCGAGAATGGGGAGTCATACTATAGGATTGACTTCTCACTGAAAGAGAAATTGCAATCGGAATTTACGACCAAGCCCTACATCGTCGGAACGGCATACGTGGATACCGAGACTTGTCGGCTGTTGCGCTTCGACGGCTCATGCATCAACTACTTTATGAGGAACGAACTGATCCAATACCCTACCAGCATTGACTTCCATCTGGAATATGACTATAGCCAGGGGTATGCTTCTGTGTCGAACTTGGCCATCAGCGGCGGCAACGCTCTTATGCTTTATCATGCCCTGCTGTTCGCTTTGGAGGAAGACAAGCTACAAACAGAACAAATAATAGGAAGCGGCTCTAACATCGTAACGGCCCTGAAGGATGCAGGTTTCGATGCCAAGCTGTGGGACGAATACGACATAGTGAAGCGTACAAAAGAAGAAGAAAGGGTGGCTTTTGGAGATTCGGTACTTACATCAACACGGTGCCGATGATGCCGCAGGCGATGCCGATGAGGGTGCCTCCGAGTACTTGCGCCAGAGAATGCTGGCGCAGTACCATGCGGCTTGTCATGACACAGCCCGAAACGAAGATGGCGAGGGATAGCCACCAGATGGGATTGAAGCCAAAGATGGCTGCATAGGCTATCAAAGCACCGATGACTCCGCCAGATCCAGCCGAGTGCATACTCACTTTCCACCAAAGATTGACTACGACACAGGTGCATTGTATGAGCAGCGATATGCCAATAATCGCCATCAGGAAGTGAGGCATGTGCGTGACTGCAAAGATGTGCATGAGGCAGAGGTAACAACAGATGTTGATGATGTAGGGTACGGCTCGCTTATGGCGCTTGCGCAACTCGGAAGCGCTCCATCCATGAACGCGACGGTAAATGAAGACACCCAGGGCGGGGAAGCAGAAGGTGAAGAGATAGACAAGCACGAGCAACCATAGCTTGAAGACCCATGGGAACAGACTCAGATAGGTGAAGCTGAGCAGGATGAATGTCCCGACTGTCGGATAGTACGATGGCCGGAAGATGGTGGAGAGGATGCGAGCTATGAGTATTATTTGCCTCATTTATAATCTGATTCCCCCTAAAGGGGGTTAGGGGGTCCTTACTTTCTCATTCTTGCTACGGGAATGCCCATCTGTTCGCGATACTTGGCTATGGTGCGGCGGGCGATATTGAAGCCGTCGGCATGAAGCATCTGAGCCAGGCGTTCATCGCTGAGTGGCTGGGTTTTGTCTTCTTGTTCTATATAGCGTCGCAGGGCAGCCATTACCTGGCGGGCTGTGACATCGTCGCCTTCATCGCTCTGCGCAGCACGATGCGTGAAGAACCATTTCAGCGGATAGGTGCCAAAGGAGGTCTCTACATATTTACTGTTCGAGACGCGGCTGATGGTACTGATGTCATACCCTGTCGCAATAGCTACGTCTTCGAGTCTCATGGGCCGCAACAGGGTTTCGTCGCCTTCCTGGAAGAATGGCTTCTGGAGGGTGACAATCGCTTGCATGGTGCGCATCATCGTCTCCGAGCGTTGCTTGAGGGCATTGATGAACATCTGTCCGCGTTCCACATATTGGCGAACGAAGGCGTTTTGCTCTCCTTCGGCATCGGGACTGATGATGAGCGAGGGCTGATTGCCGCGACTCAGGGTAACGGTAATCCTACCATTCTCATCGGTATCGACCAGGAAGTCGGGTTGGATGCTCTGTGCGCGGTCGGCACTCTTGGCACCGAGTGTACCGCCAGGTCTGGGATTGAGTTTCAGTATCTCCCGTTGCAGCTGTTCCGCCTGAGCACGATTGATATGCAGACGCTGTTCTATGCGTTGCCAACGCTTGTGGATGAAGTCATCGAAATACTTGCTCAGCATTTTGATGAGCAGTTCACGGTATGGGTTCTTCTCGTCGCGCTGAACCTGTATGAGCAGGCATTCCTGTAGCGAGCGAGCTCCGATGCCTGGCGGGTCGAACTGCCACAGCACTTTCAGGACGCGTTCCAACTCCTCAGCATTGGTGTTGAGGCCTTGGTAGATTTCCGCCTCGTCGGCAAGTATCATAAGCGATTTCTTGAGCAGTCCGTCCTCGTCGAGCGACCCGATGAGGTATTCTATAAGTTCCTTCTCGTGGTCGGTGAGGTCGAAGTCGGCCATCTGCTCCCTCAGACGATCTGTGAGCGAGAGCGTATCGTCGTAGGACATGAACTCGGCAGCATTGTTGCTGTGGCTGGCACCAGTCAGGAAGTCGGGCATATCCTCCTCCGAGCGGTAATCGTAGGAGGCATCATCAAGCCTCTCCCCATCCCTCTCCAAGGGAGAAGTCGTTCCTTCTCCGTTCTCCCCTCCTTCGGAGGGGTCGGGAGAGGCTTCCAGCCAGGGATTCTCCATGCATTCCAGTTCCACACGGTGTTGCAGAGCTTCGACAGGCATCTCCGTCAGACGTACCAGCATGACCTGTTGCGGCAACATTTGCTGTACCTGCACCTGTTGCTGCGTCTGCGTCTGTTCTTGTGTCTGTATGTTTCTTTGACTCATGATTTGGAAACTGGTTTGAGACCCATTTCTGCCGCTTTTTCCAGCATGAACTGGAAGGCTGCATCGTGGTCGTTAGGGATGACCGAATCCCAAATGGCATCTTTGACGGCCTGCTTCAGGATACCTATCTTATAACAAGGTTTCAGGTCGAAGGTCTCCATAATTTCTTCGCCTGTTATGGGGTTGTGCCAGGTGCGGTAGTTGTCACGGGCCTGCAGGTCGATGAGTTTCTCGCGGACGAGTTGGAAGTTCTGCAGGAAGCGTTGTTTCTTCTCGCGGTTCTTGCTTGTGATGTCTGCCTCGCAGAGACGCATCAGGTCGTCAATGTCCTCGCCTGCCTCGAAGAGCAGACGGCGCACAGCACTATCGGTTACTACATCGTCGGCAATAGCGATAGGACGCATGTGTAGCCCTACCAACTTCTGGACGTATGCCATGCGTTCGTCTAAAGGAAGTTTCATCCGACGAAAGAGCGGCGCCACCATCTTCTGCCCGATGTAGTTGTGATTGTGAAAAGTCCAACCATTCAGATTGTCCCAACGTTTGCTGCGTGGCTTGCCAATATCGTGCAGGAGGGCAGCCCAACGGAGCCATAGCGAAGCCTCCTCCGTTGCCACATTATCCAGCACCTCGAGGGTGTGGTAAAAATTATCTTTATGGGCGCGACCGTTACGCGCCTCTACGCCTTCCAGTGCTGCTACTTCGGGCAAGATGAGAGCAAGAAATCCGCTACGGCTCAGTTCGATGAAGCCGATACTTGGAACGGGCGCCATCATAATCTTGTTCAGCTCGTCGATGATGCGTTCCTGCGAGATAATCTTGATGCGTTCGGCATTGCGGCGGAGAGCTTCCTGCGTCTCTTCCTCTATATTGAAATTGAGTTGTGTGGCAAAACGAATGCAACGCAACATACGCAACGGGTCGTCGCTGAAAGTAATGTCAGGATCGAGCGGAGTGGCAATGATGCCGTCCTCCAGGTCAAGCAGACCCTCGAAGAGGTCGATGAGTTCGCCATATCGGCTTTCATTGAGACAAACAGCCAACGCATTGATGGTGAAATCGCGGCGGTGCAGGTCATCATCGAGCGTACCCTCCTCTACAATTGGCTTACGACTTTCGCGATGATAGCTCTCCTTTCGTGCTCCCACAAACTCCACCTCCTGGTCGTGCCATTTGAGTTGTGCAGTACCGAAGTTGCGGAAAATACTGACATGAGCATCACGTCCCAGATCCTTAGCCAAAGCATTTGCCAATCGGATGCCGGCCCCTTCCCCCACCACCACACAATCAATATCCTTCGATGGGCGTTCCAGGATGATGTCGCGCACATAACCACCTACTACATAACACTCCAACCCCAGAGCATCAGCAGTTCTCCCGATGCGGTGCAGCAACTGATTGTCGGATGAACAGACCCCCCGTCCCCCTTTAAGGGGAGAATCGAAAGGCGATATTGTTCGTCGCGTATGTTGGCGAAAATCGTCGTATTCCTTTATCGCTTCTAAGATAGTCATCTGGGCTATCGATTGTTCCCCCTAAAGGGGTTTAGGGGGTCTTCTACTTCTTCAGATCTTCCTGCAGTTTGCGCTCGAAGAATTGTTTTTTTACGTTGAGGCGCTTCCATTCTTCGCCTGTAACCAGACGAAGGCTATCGGCAGCAGCATTCATCTCGATGCTGTCGAGAAGCAGAATAGCCTGTCGGCGTGCCTCGATGGCAGTCGGACAGTTGCGTCGGAGAGAGAAAATGGTATCGCGAGCCTCGTCGTAGAGGTGATGATGCAGGGCATAGCGTGCTTCCTTCAGCATGTTAGCCGCACGCTCATCCGGCGTTTTTTGAGAACAGGCCACCAGCAAGGCCGCCAAGAGGAAAAATAGAACGGAGTGTTTCATAGGGCTAATGGGATAGGGCTAAAAACCAAAGAGGGGTAGGATGAAGTTGCGTATATCGTTGCTAAAAGCAAGTAGCATGAGTGCAATAATGATGCCGAGGCCAATCTTCTCTATCACTGCCATCACCTTTTCGGAAGGCTGACGGCCCGTTATCCCTTCGTAGAAGAGCAGCGCGATGTGTCCGCCGTCCAGACCCGGGATGGGCAGGATGTTCATTACTGCCAGGATGATACTGATGAAGGCCGTGAGTATCCAGAACTGTTGCCAATCCCATGCTGATGGGAAAATGTTACCAATGGTGATGAACGAGCCGACGCTCTTTGCTCCATCAGCACTAGCTACATATTTCAGGTCGCTGACATAGCTCTTAAGTACGCGCCAACCATAGCTCAAGCCTGCAGGGATGCAGGATACGATATTGTAGTCCAAATGCACCTTTTCGAAGTCGGGAATATGCCGCGTGACGCCCATCATGTATTTCTCATCCAGAAATAGTTGCAGGGTATCTGTGCGACTTTGGTCTGCAGTAGCAACAACGACGTCAAGTGTGCGCCATTTCAGGCTGTCGGCAGCGGTGCAGTCGGGAGAACTGAGTACATCTTGGCGGCGCAGCGTAACCTCATAATCGAAGTCTGCCCATGTGTTAATTTCTTTTCCGTTGACAGCAACCAGTCGCATACCGGCTTCTATGCCAGCTTTGGCTGCGGCAGATCCAGGTAAGACAGAATCGATGTATGCTTCTGCCAGAGGTGTCAGGAACTGCGGCTGAGCCTGTATCATCCGCAATAAAGAAAGATCTTTTTCTGGCATCGTCAATTCTATTTCCTCACCCTGTCGCAATACAGTAACTGTGGAGGCATTGGCGATGGTGCGCATCACCGCAACAACATTGAATTCCACTATTTCTTTATCGTCGGCACTGATGGGGATGTCGCCGTCGCGGAAACCGATAACATGTGCTTGCTCGTTGTACTGGAAGCCGTCCTCGATGCTTGTCATGGGAACATAGTCACGTCCCCAGGCCAAAAGCACGAAGGAATAGATGACCCAAGCTGTAATGAGGTTCATCAGCACGCCACCGAACATGATGAGGAAGCGTTGCCATATTTTTTTTGAACGGAATTCCCAGGGTTTAGCTTCGCCAGAGAGTGTCTGATGTGTCTCGTCTATCATGCCGTCGATAGCTACATAGCCACCTATGGGAAGCCAACCTATACCATATTCTGTACCGGCCTTCTCGTCGTATTCCTTGTTGCCGATGTTTTCTGTCACAACCTTTTCTTGTTGTCCGGTCAGCATGTAGTACTGGTTGCGGAGCCAAGCAAAGAAGTTCTTGCCCTCGTTTCCACGCTTTGTGATGAGGGGCTTGCCGATGAGACGGCGGAACCAGTTGTCGTAGGAACTGAACAGATGGAAGCCATAGTTGGCAAACATGTAGAAGCGTGTGACACGTGTCTTGAACAACTTGGCAAAGCCGAAGTGACCGCCCTCGTGCAAAACAACGAGCAGTGAGAGGCAGAGTAAAAGTTGAAGTGTCTTGATTAGAACTATATTCATTTTTGTTGATGATTATTTTAGAATTTCATTGGCTATGATGCGCGACTCGTGGTCGCAATCGAGATAATCCTGCAGGGAAGACTTGTCCTGATGGGGAACTCGTTGAAGCGTCTGTTCGATGATGTCTGCCATTTGCAGGAACCCACAACGCTCCTGACGGAAGGCGAGGTTAACCACCTCGTTGGCAGCATTGACGATACAGGCAGCATTGCCTCCCATACGAATAGCTTCGTAAGCCATCTGGAGGCAGCGGAATTTCTCCGGGTCAGGCTTCTCGAAGGTCAGGTCTTTGAGGTCCCACCAGTCAATTCGGGGGAAAGAGCTCTTCAACCGTTCGGGGTAGGAGAGAGCCAACTGGATGGGTACCCTCATATCTGGTGCACCAAGTTGCCCCTTTACGGCTCCATCCTCGAACTGCACGGCGCTGTGCAGGATGCTTTGTGGATGCACGACAACTTGAATTTTTTCGGGTGTGACATCGAAAAGCCACCTTGCTTCGATGACCTCGAAACCCTTGTTCATCATTGAGGCGCTGTCG
>Ga0265301_10005620_pt1 | contig 12264 bp, 19 predicted proteins | sample AusTroGonzalo_MG_2_FD_193488 | JGI IMG/M metagenome (GOLD analysis project Ga0265301, IMG submission 193488) | Bovine rumen microbial communities from tropical cattle in Woodstock, Queensland, Australia - Gonzalo_04 | ecosystem: Host-associated > Mammals > Digestive system > Stomach > Rumen ...
TAATAGCAATTTCATTAGTAACTCCTACACTTTCATTGTAAGTAGTTACTGAAGTATTATATCTTTCAACTTGATTATTATAATTTGTGACTGCCGCATTATATTGTTCAATATTATCATATCGAGGATCAGCTATAATACGGTCTTCAAATGCTTTATCTTTTTCATATTGAGCATAATCACTATTATATTGCTCTTGGTCTGTGGCATACTGCTGCTCTACTTGTTGATTATGTAAATCAATTTTTTCAATTTCATTTTGATAATTCTTATCTATTTGTTGATTATAAATATCAACTTGATTATTATATTCAGTAATTAATTGATTAGCTTCCTCCACAGATAAATTTTCTATATTAGGTTTTTCTGGAACTGATATTTCATCTGCATAGCAAAAACCAACACAATAAAAACTAAATAAAACACAACTTGCCAATAATATTAATATTTTTCTCATTTAACACCACCTTACAAAATAATCTAATTCCTTTATATATAATTATTATACTATAAATTTTATGTGTTAACGGCCAAATTACAAAATTGATTAATTTTTAAGGCTAATTGTGTTTTTGTAAATGAAAATTCTAAAATTAAAGTATATAAAAAACCTTTACAAAATACATTTGTAAAGGCTAAAATATTATATGGTGGCGGCTCTGGGTAACGCTCCCAACCAGGACTAAGCCATTGGTTTTACAGACCAACCCGCGTCTTTAACGGAATACGCCGCCATTGGTCTACCTGGACGGATTCGAACCGCCGACAGCTTGCTCCCAAGGCAAGTGCGCTACCAAACTGCGCTACAGGTAGGTGGTGGAGATGCGGAGAATCGAACTCCGGTCCAGATAACAATTCTCATAACGTCTACGAATATAGTTTGTATTTCAAATTCAATTTTGTATATTCTACAAACAAACTATACAAAATCTATTTGTATAAATCTTAATTTTATATTCTACAAAATAATATAAAATGTAGCTCTTTACTCGAAAAAGATTATAAAACCCAAGAGCAAGATTAAATAATCAAACGGCTAAGCCGCTAATGCGTATTCAAATTCGCCAATTAAAGTTTAAAATTACCTGATTTACGTGCGGCAGCACGATTCGCAATTACTACAATTGTTATATGTCGAAACCAGTCATCCCCGGTTTAATATTCTGGTGCGCCCGCAGGGGATCGAACCCTGGACCCACAGATTAAAAGTCTGCAACTCTACCAGCTGAGTTACGAGCGCATGGCTCGGGTACGTGGATTCGAACCACGATAGTTAGATTAACAGTCTAAAGTCCTGCCATTAGACGATACCCGATTATCACTATATAAATATTATATATCAAAAAATGAATTTTGTCTATAAGAATTATTAAGCATAGAACTCGCAGGCTTTTAGAAACCTATCCGCATATTGTGCCTTAGTCCCGCCCTTACCAGTAGCGAGTTCATCCGCCAAATTCTGTACCTCACAAATAAGACTGTTACGCAATTCATATTCTCTTGCGCTCTCATGTTCCCATTCCTTTGCTTCATTTTCCCAAAATTTCACTGTTCTAGTACTGTACTGTTCACTTAAAAATTCTATCATCTCTTCAATATCAACTCTATCCATTCCAAGAGAACAGAGAAAATCTACAGCCGTGCGGCTGTCGTAAATAAAAGTATTATTAACAATAATCATAACTTTCCTCCTATATATTATATTATATAATAAAAAGAAAGTTTTGTCTATAAATAAAATAAGCGCGGCATCCGTCGTCAGACAGACACCGCGCCTAAAAACTGTTTAAGTTTTAACTAAACAAGAAACTTCTTGACAAAATCATCTAGAGTCTTATCAAAATCATCATCAAGAAGAGTAGAGAAGAAATCATCTAAAGATGTCTTTTCAACTTTCTCTTGCTTCTTCTGCTCTTTAGGTTGTGGATTTAAATTATCCTGAATCCTCTTGTTGAGAATTTCATTATCAATTTTTAGAGATTGATTTTCCTCTTTTGCTACCTTTAGCTCTTGCTGAAGTTGCTTGATAATTTCATCATAGTTTTTATTCTTAGAATCTGCCTTTTTCTTTTCAGTAAACATCTTCTTTTTCTTAGCATTATTAATTGCGGCGGTCTGCTTCTGCATATCCTTGACAACATCATAACACAACTTACTTAGTAAATCATCTTCCCTTGTACCAGTATAATGTTTATCAATATTAATACCGTCACTATCATTATATCGGAAACCAATTTCCTTCTGACCCTTTTCGTCAGTTACCATAGAATAATTAATTGTCATACCTTGAGCATTACTCATTTTATCTCCTTAGTAGTTCGTATATACGTCTATTGTACCACTGTCACATCCATCATCATACACCTTCCCCTCACCAAAGGGTGTATCAACAACTGTGCCTTTACTATGGTCACTTGATGCAACAACTACATATCCATCACTATCATAAATTAAATCATCATCACCAACATGTCTACCAGGAATATTTAAACCATTACCCGGTAATACATTTTGACTATACCATGTATACCGCGTACCACCATCATATATAACACCTTGACTCTTAAATGATGATGGGTCACCATTATAAGATGAACCTCCACCATTATAAGATTCATTACTATAACTTGATTGATAATATGATGCTTGTTGTGCGGCCCAAGCTGCTTCAGCTTCTTCTTTAGCAGCTTGAATTTCCTCAACTATAGCTTCAAATGATTTAATCGCTTCTTTTTGTTCTGCCACACTTGACGCATTTAGAATTCGATTTTCTAAATCAGTCATTTCTTTTTCTTGTTCTTCAGTGACGTAATCACCATATTCTTCTTTTATACTTGCTGTGCGGCCGTCATAATCTTGCTTATTCATTGTATACGCCGTATACCATGTTTCTAGGTTTTCAAACCCTTCTAGGTCTATATTGCGCTCGCCTATATCTTCCATAGTTAGTTCAGCAGGATACTTTATATCTGTTTCAGTTATAAGTATACAAAACATAGCACTACAAACGGTTACAATTAAAACTGCTATAAGTATTCCTAAAACTTTTTTCATGTATTATGCCTCATTTTCTATCTTATATATTCCAGTTTTATTTCAGTTTTTTTAATACTTAATTATTCAATTTTGCCCCGCTTAACATATACCCCATCATCATATAAAAGTTCTGCAAGCTCAATAATAGTTTCACACTTATGGCAAGTATCTTCATAAGCACATTTTCTACCGCAATTCATTTTACGTTCAATAAATAGAGGCATCTCCTGCCGCACAGGATAAAAAATAGCTAGGTCTTTATTAATCTCCCGCAAATCATTGTACCAATCATGTTTAATAAACCATGATTTATATAGTACATTAAAGACACTCCAATTATAAGCATCTGATTCATTATCATAATGACAATCAAACTCTGCCACATCTATATATTCATCTAATGCTTCAAAATGACGCGGAGTAAAGATAGGACTATGTATATCAACATCCGCACGTGGGGTGGTTGCGGGGATACGATTAAGAATTAACCTAATTTGCACGTTATCTTTCTTACATCTCTTGGATACATCGTCTAGACGATAACATAAATCATCGGCAATATATACATCTGTTACACCAATCTTAATAAGTTCATCCAAAAGAGTAAAAGTAGATACAGGAATAGTATTATCAAAAAAGAATTTTATTTCCTTTTCCTTTAACTTTTCTGCATAATATGCTTGATATATACTTAATTTTACATAAATATTATCATGTATTTTATTTAAAGTTACAAGATGATTAATAGGAATATCTGTATCTGTAATAGAAATATTAATTCTTTTGTGCGAATACTCTTCCACAAAAGAAATAAGTTTATCAAACAGCATTTGACTTTCTTCCTTTTTGTCTGCTGCTTGATTTAATTTATCAGTCTTTGTGTATTTATAAGGGTCATAATTAATATTCCATTCATCAATTACATCTTCATATTTACAATGTAATTGAAAAGGGGTAGCTAACTTCAAGATAAGTCCTTTCTAATGACATTCAAAAGCATTATCAATTTTGTCTTTGAGATATTGCGGCAGCCTTGTATAATCAATGTCACGAGCTGCCAACTGGTCATCAATAACAGTACTAGAAATAAAATAACCATAATTGGCACGAATGTACTCAATCATGTCTATTACTTTTTGTTCAATCATTTCTTCCTCAATCAATCCTAGAGTCATCATATCTCCAGGAATCCACGGGTCAAGTTTCCAATCGAAAATTCTCTCTGTGTCAAACATGATACTTCCTTTCCTCATAATAATATTATATCAAAATGAAAAAAATCTGTCAACTATAAATAAACGAAAGACCGAGTGGCGGCTCGGTCTTTCAACAAGAAAGGAAGTTAATGTAAATGACTAATAATCATAAACATTATTTATATAATCCACAATGCTCTCTCCTTGGCTAAGAAGATTGATCATTTTGAATGTTTTCTCTGAAAGGGAGGTCAGGAGATGAACATTGGGGTTACTAGAGGGAGCGATTTGAGAATGATAATTTCCCAAATCAAAGCTATACAGTTCAGGAGTGCAATTATATGCCTGACAATACTCAAGATAAGTTGAGATACCGCCATACATATATCCACCCCAAGAATCAGGCTTCATAATCTGCATATCACTGATAAGGAAAATCTTATCATAAGTGATAGTCATAAGACTAAATGCAGGACGAATATCAGTGCCATAACCGCACTTTTCATTATCAATCATCTGATTGATGATATGGAACACATCATCATTCATGTGGAAATGACATTCTTTAGCATAATTGCCAAATTTAATGAAATGTACATCAGGATTAGCAAGCATGAGTGCGGCCGCATAGACAGCCCCAGCTTCCTTGATGCTAATATTAGACCTGAAACTAATAGGATATTCCATAGACCCAGAGACATCAAGGATAACTGCAATCTTACCATCAATTACAGGCATATTTGAAACCGAAATTTTGAAAGCGGTATTCAAAGCCAACCGCACAAAAGGATTGGTGGTATCACAGTTCTTTGCGGCACTATAAATCTGATACGGAAATACCAGCGAACTTTTGATGGCAACACGATTGGTTAGTTGCGGAACTAGGAAGTCCGCAATCCACCTATCACTTGCAAAAGAACAATCACAAATATTGCGGATATTGCGGAGCAGAGCAAGGTAGCCAAGCCTACCAGACTCAACAAGACGCTTCCACTCTGCTTCTTTTTCCTCTTGGGATTTTGCACCACTAATAGCAGTCTCCCAAGTATCAGGGGTATAGGTAATACCCTTCTGATATTCGTCGATAGCTACAGAATATGCGTGAGTACGATTAATAATATCGTGCATATTCCACTTCTTACCCTTCATCTGATACTTTCCAATAGAGTATTCAGAAAGAGTAGAAAGATAATCTGCGAAGCCACGATTCAAGGCATGGCTATACTTCTGCCCGATAACCTCAAGGGCAGCAAAAATCTCCGCAACATCATCAGGACGGTGCGGGAAATCACTAAAGAAACGACGCTTACCTTCAAACTGCTTGTTGTTAAGCCAAGCGGCAGTCAGCTGAGCAACAGAACGAAGACCCAGCTCCTGGCGTGCAAAGATGGCACACTTAGCTACAAACTCATAGCCATACTTATCTGCGACCTGCTCGGTCAGTTCCAGAAAACGCTTACGCTGGACTTCCGCAGCCTCATAATAAGCATCCTCAAGATAGCTTGAGAACAAAAAATTAAGCCACTCTTCAATAGGGGACTTAGTATAAACCTGTCCACCCTCAAAAGAAGTGGTCTTAATGGTTGCGGTATCATTCTGATTGAAGTTTGCCATTGAGGTCCTTTCATGGAAATAACTATAACAGACGGACAGTTTACCAACTGGAATCTTTGCAAGATGAAGTAACTGTTATATCGTCACATGAAAACTAAATTGAGGAAATAACTTTTACAGTGCATTTTCATTATCCAATTTGAAGTAACTGTAAAATTGTCACTCAATTTATATTTATATTATATAAAAAATTTTTTGATTAGTCAATTAAATTTTTTTACTAAATGTTATTTCAGGCACATCATCAACAATATGATAGACATATATTGTACCGCCACCAAAATAATGAACAACACCAGCATATTGGTCTAGAAATGAAATTACTTGGTCATTATTTAGCAATGTATCAGAATAAAAATGAGCACCGGTTGTACAAATACCAACGATAATATAATAATCGTTTTTCATACTTACTCCTACGAATCAAAATTGCTGTAATCAATAATTACCAATTTATCATCATCAGTAAATCCAAGATTTGCACCATGCAAATCATCAATCCCTGCATCAATGATAAAATTTAGCAGTTCATTTACTTCATTTTCTGGATACTGGTCATAAAACAAAGAAATAGCATAATGACCAAGTCCACCAATATATCCATAAGCATTACGAATTTCATCTGCTTTATGCTTAGAATTATCAGATGCTTCTAGAAATCGACTATTGTGTAGAGTTCTATCAATCTTTTCTGCAGCATAAATAGGTACACCATGACTATTTGAATCAAGATAAAACACCGCAGCAAAAAATTTCGCCAAATGAGGATTATGAGTCTTTATATAATTATAAATAGACTCTTCGGCTGCGCAATAATCCCAATCTTCATAATCACTCTTGGTATCTAGGGAAAAATGTGCGCCAGTATAGTCTCGATAATCCTCATTAAAACTATCATAATCGCCAATAATAGGAATTTTAATTACATAATCATTAAGTTCATTAAACCAAAATACAGCTTTAGATGCGCCGTAATTAACATTATTAGCGTGAACTCGTTCCATGATATCGTCCCAGTATATGTCTCCTTCAACTCCATCAGGAGAATCTTCCTGGTCATACAAATCACTTAGATAAATTGATTCAAACTGATTGACAATTTGCTTAAAATTATCCTGAGACATAAATCACTCCCTTTTCTTCCTTACTATATATATTATATAATAAAAAAGAAAATTAGTCTATATGCAATTTTTTATCATTGTATTTTCCAAACCTATTCAATAAATGTACTACTTTAGCCGTATAAACTTTTTCAAAAAGAAAATTGATAATTTCATTATAAGATTTTTCTACATATTTTTTGGATTGAGTTTTTCAAAAAGGCATTTCTTCTTCTATATAATGAATATAGCGTGCGGCAGTCTCTTCATCAACTTCCCGCACGCAACCTTGCTTGCTAGTAAAAAGGACATAAGTTCCTAGCGGACAATACTTACACGTATCATTCTCGCACTTATTACAACGTAATGTTATATAGCAACTATCCTCTATTTAGCTTTCCTTATCTCAAATACTACTCCATCTATATCAGGATGTGCCTTATCAATTCTTTCTTGGGCATCTTCTTTGGTAGCATAAGAGAAAGCATCATCAAGACTAGTTACTCTGCGGCCGAGACTATCCAATGCTCTAAATGTTTTATCTGGTTCATGTCTCTTACCAGTCTTTTTATCTTGCCACGGCTTTGTGCGTTTCCCATATATCAACCATTCACTCATTATGCAAACTCCTGAATTATTAGATGTTGTTCCTTTATCTCTGACTCTGTAAAAAAATGATATGTCCCATTAGCCATTAAACTATTTGCATGTCACCCATATTCTTCTTTATCTAAAGATACTACTTTCACATGCTCCCGCACTAATCACAACATACCATTTATATTAAAAATTTTACCTTGATATGTAGCACCAGGAAAATAATCTACGCGAGGTTCTGCTTTTTCTTCTACAACCTCTTGGACTTCATTTTCTTCCGCCATTACTCGCCCTCTAAATAATTTTTAACCCAAGCCTCTTGCTTTTCGCAATCTTCTTTTGTTGGAAAAAAATATTCATTTTCGTGTCCATGCCATCCAATAGCAGGATAAATTTTAAAGAGCATGAGCACTCGCAAAGCAACATCAATATCATGTTTCATTTTATTATATTGTTCACGACAATAATTGCGGGTATCCATGTTTTCCGCACGACATTCATTATCCCAATAATGCCTTAGAATACTATCCCAACGATTAAGCAAACTTAAAATATTATCCTGCGTTTCTTGCGGGAGAGTAAATACAAATTCATTTTCATATTTAAAATAGTTAATTGCCATTTTATATCTCCGCTAATACATTTAATATATCTGTAATTCTTGGATGCGACTGACTCATTCCTAAACAACTATCTTTACTAATAAATACCAAATCATCAAATGGCTCATGTTCTTTTGGTGATACGGAATATTTAAAAATTTCTTTAATGATATAAGGGTCTATATATTCTTCTGGTGTACGAGTATCATTATAAGATAAAGCACTTTTTAAAGCACTTTCAATCCATACACCAATTACTTTAACATTTTTCAAATTCAAATTTTCAAATACCCGTGTCCGAGATTCTAATGTAGTTTGTGTATCATCCGCAATAACAATTTTATATGTTTTAAGTGCTTCATTAATTTTATCACAATAAATTTTATTTAATTCTGCTGAAAAAATACTATATTGTGGATAAAATTTTAACAGTTGAGATTTGCTAATAATTTTACAATCTTCATGTGTATCTTTAATGTGCTTTGCAATAACTGTTTTTCCAACACAAGGTGGCGCCATTAACATGACGAGTTTATTGGGCATATTCCGCCATCCTTTCTTGGTTTTTATTATATAGATTTATTATATCATTATATGATAAAATGTGATTATATAATCCCAGTATATTTTTAGGTGGATTATTAATCCATCTATGCAAATGTCCATGTAACCACATAGTATATTCTAATTGTTGCGAAACTTTATCTAAATATAACTCTTCTTCAGTAGGATAAAATCTACTTTGACATGCAGGCGCTTCATGAGACAAAATTAAATCGACTTTTTCTAAACCATTATCTAAAATTTTTTGAACCAAGTCAATTTGCACTTTCTCTTGCGGCCACCATGAAATATGGCTCACCCGCACTTGCTTACCTCTAAAAATTGCTTTTCTATATAATTTACGCCAATTAGGGTCATTACCATCAATAATACCATCATCAATGTCATGACTATTGGCTCCCGGTATGATTAAACAGGTTTTACCTTGTAAATTCATAACAGTAGGTTTATCTATATAAACTATATTATTAAATACTTGACCCTGATATATAGCTTTTCTAGCTACACCACCATAAAATTCTATTTGCGGCATAGCTTCAATTAAATCATAATTATCATGATTACCAGTTATAAGTATAACTTGATAAGGCCGAGTATTCAGCCAATCAAGTTTATATAAATCTTCTTTAATTGTTTCTGTATTCCACGGTACACCACAATCTCCCAAAACTATCATCATGTCTTGTGAACCTAGTCTCCGCATTTCAGGATGATTATGATAAGAGAAAGCACTTATAGGATCTCCGTGTATGTCGCCATGAAAATATAACACTACATTCCTTTCTATTCTATATAAAAATTATAACATTGTTTTTTTATTAAGTCAACCTCATTTTTTTTGCAGTCAAAATTAAAATTATTGACTGAACTTTTTTTCTATAGTATAATTAAAATAGTGAAAGGAGAAATATGCCTGCTTTTAACAAATTTGATTATAAAATGTTTAAGAAAGCCAGACAAGTTGCAGAGACTTCAGATTTTGGGTCTTTTCATCTTGGATGTGTTATTGTATATAAACATAAAGTGTTAGCATCTGCTTCCAATAGTACAAAAACACATCCTATGCAGAAAAAATATAATCGCAAATATAGAGACTTTAAGCATGGAGAAAAACCTATTGTTGATTCTCTCCATGCAGAGATAGCTGCATTGAGTTCTATTCCTTATCCAATAGCTCAACAGATACAGTGGAAAGATGTCTCTGTATATATCTATAGAATTTGTAAAGGTAAACCGCTAGGTCATGGTATGGCACGTCCTTGTAAAGCTTGCCGCAATGCCTTGCGGGATATGGGTATTAATCATCTTTATTACACAGGTGAGGACAGTTTTATATATGAAAGATTACTCTAAACCATTAATATTTGCAATATGGATTTTTGGTATAGTTATACTTTGTATATTTATAGCAAATTGTATCCTATATAATCAACCATTATTTAATAGTGAACATTTTAGTGCGCCTACTTATGTAGAGGTGCAAAAAGTGTTTGATGTTGATACTGGTGTATATTATTATATCACTTCAACTGGTGATATTGAAGTTGCAGTTGATATTTATGGACGTCCGCTAATCGTAGATGGTGGAGATGGCACTACGGTTGACCCAATGCGCGGAGCCAATTCTATGAAGGGACAATAGATGAGCGAGTATATCTACGAGTACAGCCTGTGCCACGACCATTTTGGCAAGCCTCTTAATGCCCCGATGCTCACGCAGCGCGAGGAAATCGTGCGCTGCCGGGATTGTAAATTCTATGGTAAATATGATGGTGAAGAATGGTGCGAAATGTTTGATTTTGTAACACCAATGGATATATCCAATAAATTTTGTGCTTGGGGAGAGAAGAAGGTGGCGGAGTAGATGATTCCTTGGCTATCCTTCAAACAACGGTTCATCGCTTGGCTGCTATGGCGGTTTGAGCGATTCGACAGTATGGAAACGGCGAGGGTTGCGGTAGAGCATCCGGAAGTATTGCGGTGTTCATCGCTATTGCGAGATTACTTCTACATCAAACAATCGAAAGTGGTGGAATAAATGAGCGAGTATATCGTTTATGAGAGCGAATCCATAAAAGTGACTGACTATCGGGGTGGGACGCATCGAGTCTACCAGCACGAGAAGCGTGAGGAAATCGTGAGGTGTCGGGATTGCAAGTACTACTACGAAGCCGAGGAATATCACCCGCAAGGTAATTATGACAGACGATGCTGCAAGTATTTCGATACATACAACGACGAAGTTGAGCCTAACGGCTTTTGTAAGTGGGGAGAGAAACGGGATGTCGCACAGCAGTAAACCAATTATCTGTATATGCGGCAGCGACAATATTGACTATGTAGATTTAGATAAATATATTGACCCAACACATGTGGGTGAAGTTATTTCTGGTGAATCTTTTGGAATAGACAGTATCGCTAGAGACTGGGCATTTAAAAATAAAATTGAATATGTAGAATTCAAACCCAATTTTGATATATGGGGCGAAAATGCAGTTTTTGAACGTGATAAAGATATGATAAGATTTTGTGATATGGCTATCATATTTTGAAATGGAAAATGCAAAAGCATCGCCGCTATTTTAAATTTTATTATTAATCATAATTATAATTATATTTTACATATAGTAAAAAATACTGACTAAATTAACTTGACAAAATATAATAAAATATTATATAATATATATATAATAAAAAATATAGAAGGAGTTTTAATGGCAAATATGAATGCTCTGCAGCGCGCTATTGTAAGAGCAGGACTAGCTGAAGAACCAAAGCCAAAGCGCCGCAGAAAAGGAAAGCAGTTTAATTGTCGTCGTTGTAATACAATTATGACAAAAGTATATGGTACTAATATTATGTTTTGTGAAAAATGCGGGCAGTATTATCTGTTTGATGATGTAATGAATTAATTGGAGGAACAATGGATTATCCTTATGATTATGAGGATGAATATGCAGAGTATGACGAAGAAGAGCAGTTCCAAAAGATAAAGAAAAAGAATCACAAACCAACTAAAACAGTAAATCACAAAGCTCAAATTCGACAGTCACGCCGAGAAAAAAATAAGAATAAAGAAGATATAGAACGTAATGCTACTAAACTTGCAAAAGAAATTTTTAAAGCACAGGAAGAGTTTGAATATTACGAAGATGATTACAAGGATGACTGGGAATAGTCATCCTTTTATTTGACTAAAAACTTTTTTTATTTTATAATTAATAAAAAGTATTATGAGATATTAAGGTTGGTGATTATGGGTACTTGTAAGTATAAGGTTGAACAGGATGGACTATTTCTAGGGCATCACTCTGGAAACAACCTACAAAAAGTTGTGCAAAAAGCAGTAGAAAAGTACGGTCGGTTCTATAATATTGATACAAACAAGCCTTTTACACTAACCCGCGGTTTTAAGATTTATCAAGTTAATCTTGACCAATAGGAGTTAAAAATGAAAGGTAAAATTCTAGATGCTTGGTACGAAGAAACCGACGATGAATTAAATGAAAGCTGCATTTGTAAAGAAACCAAGTATGGTACTTTTACAGGATA
>Ga0265301_10005622_pt1 | contig 12260 bp, 10 predicted proteins | sample AusTroGonzalo_MG_2_FD_193488 | JGI IMG/M metagenome (GOLD analysis project Ga0265301, IMG submission 193488) | Bovine rumen microbial communities from tropical cattle in Woodstock, Queensland, Australia - Gonzalo_04 | ecosystem: Host-associated > Mammals > Digestive system > Stomach > Rumen ...
CCGTTCGGTCGAGCGTTTCATGCGGTGTTGAGCGACCGCGCAAGAAAAGGCTCCAGCTACACGGTGGAGGACGCGAAAGAAGATTTCGCCGTCTACTTCCGAGGAGAAACCGAAGTCAGCGAGAACATCTCGTACAAGCCCAGTGAGGACTACTGGTTCTGGAATCAGCGCGGGTGCGACATGCTCGACGTGGCCCTTGCCGAATGGCCGGACGACTACACGGTCAAAAGCGTAGCCGAAGCGTTCAGCGTGGACATGCCCGGCCTCAGCAAACCTTTGGTCGGAGAATTCGACCTCGTTACCGTTGACGGCGGCGACGAAACGATCTGCGACTGGAAGACCGCTTCGATGAAGTGGCCGAACGGCAAAGCAGACCGTGATCTTCAGGCGACCGTGTTCACCTATGCCTATCAGAAGATGTACGGCGTGAATCCACTCTTCCGGTTCGACGTATTCACCAAAGCCCAGAATCCCGCTCACCATCAGTTCTACACGCTCCGGTCGCACGATGACTTCGAGCGACTCGTCTTTCTCGCGGGAAAGATCGAGAAGGCCGTCAATACCGGCGTGTTCCTCCCGGTCGAATCCTGCATGAACTGTTCGGAATGCTCTTACAGTGAACGGTGCAAAGCCGCTCACAGGAAGGTCGGGTGAACTATGGGCCTGATAATGGCAGAAGGAAAGTTCGTGAGCAGGGATGAGGTCGCAAGGACCGATACGCCCAGTTCGACTGACACCTGGCGGCCTGTGCCGCACATCGACGTGATCGAGGCTGTGACCGAAGTCGTCAAAGCTCACAATTGGGAGATCGAAGGCGAGAAGTTCGGCCTTGCCCGTGAGGGGCAGAAGATGTTTGGCGTGATGGAAATCGCCCGTTCGTCTTCCCCAGAATGGCACAGATGCATCGGCATTCGCAACAGCCACGACAAGAGCTTTGCGGTCGGGCTGTCTGCCGGGATCGTCGTGTGTGTCTGCACAAACATGGCGTTTGGCGGCACGACCGTTATCAAACGCCGCCATACCAGCGGCATTATCCTGTCCGAGCTGATTGAACGTGCTGTAGCCTCGTTGGAGGATGACTTTCTGACGACCGAAACTGTTTGCGAAGATCTGAAGGATGCTTACCTCAAAAACGACGATGAAGCCCGGAGTTCCATTGTGCGAGCTGCCGAGCTTGGAGTCATCAATTCGAGCGACATTCTCCCGGTCTACCGTGAATTCAAGTCTCCGTCACATGCCGAGTTCAAGGAACCGACACGCTGGAGTCTTCTCAATGCGTTTACGGAAACCGTGAAAAAATACTCGCCTCAGAGAGTGGACCACAGTTACCTCGCCTTGAACCGAGCCTTTGGCCTTGACGGTCGCCCTGCGGCTCTCTTCGCCGTCTGAACATCACAAAATATAAACAACAATCTAACCGAGGTCGGGCGTTATTGCCCGGCCTCATCAAACTCAAACACTTTTATAGGAGGGACCACTTTATGCTCAACACAAACAACTGCTTCATTCCGCCCGAGGGGGCTGACACTTGGAAATGGCTCGAAAGGCTCGCTTTAACCATTGCCGCCGGAATAATCCTTTCCCAGTTCGGCATCCGGCTTCCTGACAATCTGAAGCTGTGAAATACGGAAAGACCGGGTCATGTTCCTTCGGGGGCATGATTCCGGTCTTTTGGGGATCATTTCGGACGTCTTTTTTCACGATTTTCGGCCTTTTTTCGCCGTTTTTCACGATTTTTTCACGATTTAAGCTCAAAAACGTGTTTTTTGGGGAAAAGCTCTGAGGTGAAAGCCGGGTGATTTTTCTCTTTTTTTGGTGTTTTCATCATTATCTTCTTGAAAATTTTTCCGGCACACGTCCCAAAAGGGGGGATTTTTCCAGTAATATCTCAATTTCGGCTAAGCTCAAACCGTTTTTCACGATTTTTTCACGATTTTTTCCGAAAATCATGAAATATCACAAAATATCAGTTTCTGTTAAATCGACCCTTTTTAGCCTCAACTTAGGACAAAAAAGTGGTGCTCCGGGCGGGACTCGAACCCACGACCCTCTGCTTAGAAGGCAGATGCTCTATCCAGCTGAGCTACCGGAGCGACCTCTGCGGATCAATACAGGTTACATCCTGAAAGATATTCCGTAACGAATGCTGACCACCGTATTAATATACCATGCCCCATAAAAAATTCAAACCGTTTCCCCAAAAAAGGCTTCGACAAAACCTGGTTGACGGTCATGCCGATTGAAAAGGAATGATCAAGGTGTGTAACTCTGCACCTTGGACTTCGCGAGTTCCGCCTTCAGATCACTGTTCTCCTGCATCATATTCGCACCGACTTCGGCAACATCTGAACCTGAAACACCATATCTGGCAAAAATGCTTTTTCAAAACGGCAGTCCCTCTCGTTCAAGATCGCCCTCATAGAGTTTTTTCGGTTTTTATGGGATATCCATGTGTTTTATCTGAAAAACAGTGAAATTCCACGGTTTTTGGATTTGCATTTCGGCGGACAGCATGGTACATTTTACTTACAATCATTCATCTCCCCGATCATAATAATCCAAACTCGCCCCATGTCCCCAGACACCGATATTCAAACGGAACGCCTCAAAGCCCAGCTGGAGGAATCGGAACGTCTCCGCCAAACCCAGCAACTTGAAATAGCGGAGTTGAAAACGCAGGTGGAATGGCTTTCGCGCCAGCTTTTCGGACGCGTCATGCCCGGCCTGCTGACTTTCCCGGGGGTTGAGGAGGAAAACAAAGACGGAGAACATCCGTCGAACAATGAGGCCCCGGGCGAAAAAGTCACGAACGGAAACGATAAATCCGGCACATTCCGGGAATCCACCGCGTCTTACCATGTTTCCGCGCCGACATCGGCGCCGCCCGATCTCTCCTCGGAAGACGTAACGATCGAGCTCCCTTCGAAGGAATGCCGCGGGATGAACGTCATCGGGTTCGAACGCTCGGAAGCGATCGCGGTGCGTCCCGCACTGGTCAGACGAAATATCCGCCGCGCGTTGTACGTTTCGAACGACGATTCCGGGTTGGCCGCATTCGCACCCGCGCCAGCACTGTTCCCGGACCCGTCCGGCGGACCGTTTGTGTTCGATGCCTCGTTCGTGGCGCATGTGACGGACCTCCGCATCGCGGGCATGTCGTTTCAGGCGATTTCCAAACGGCTGAACAGGGAAAACGGCCTCGCGATTTCGTCCGATGTCCTGCGCGATCTGGCGCTGGCCGCCGCGGACACGCTCGCGCCCGTCTGCACCGCGCTGTTCGTGCGGACGCTCCCCGACTGGACGAATCTCCGCCGCATGTTCGAGGAAGCCGCGGCCGGCGGCGACTGGTTCGCGGACGAGTTTCTGAAGAAGATCCATGCCCTCTTCGAGCTGGAGAACCATGCCCGGATCCGCGCCGAACGTCTCGGCGGCGCCCCGGAGGACCTGTACCGCGAACGCCGCGCCGTCCGTTCCGGTTCAGGTTCCGGCCGCATCGCGGCGGCGTTCTTCGACCGCTGCCGGGAACTGCGATCCGTGCTGGATGCCGCTTCGCCGCTTGCGGAAACGCTCCGTTATGCGCTGGAACATGAATCGTTTCTCTGCGGATTTCTGTACGATCCGAGGTTGGAGCTCACCCGCGCGAATCCCGAAACACCCGTTGCCGACCCGTTCGTCATGCTCGCCGTCTGCGCGGACGAATGCCGGACGCGGGGCGTAACGTTCCGAACGTGGCTCGAAAACACCCTGATCCGGCTGAAACAGCCCGATCCGCCGCCTCCGCCCGAATCGCTTTTCCCCCATTGAACGCCCTTCGCGCGCCTCTAAAAATGTTTTCGGCGCCTTTTCGCGCGGAATGGAAAAAGCGGATGAGTTTTTTCTTGTAAAAAGACGAAAAAAAAGTAGTCCGGCCTTGTTTTTTCGGGAAGAACGGGTTATATTCTGATTGAAACGCCTGCGCGCATGTTCCGAACAACTCGCAGGTCCGCCGGAACGAACACGGATCCCCGTCTGATCTCAATCAGCCCGAAATGTACGTTCTCCGCAACACCATGGAGAAAAAATGAGCTTGAATCTGAAACATGTCTTTGCCGGAAGCATCGCCGGCATTGCGGTCGCGGTCGTCCTCGCCGCGGGCTTTCCGGCGTGGTCCGGCAAAAAAGCGGGCGGTGAGCTCCCTGCGGACTCTTCTGTGCAGGACGGGTCGCCCTCGCCGGCATCCCGGACACCGGCCGGTTCGGACGAACCGGCATCCGTGGAAGCCATCGAATCGATCATCGTGCCGCAGGACCTCCCGAACACGCCCGTCAAGGTCACGCTCGAACCCGGCGACGAAACGATCGACACGTTCGCGAACTGGCAGCTGCAGCACCTCGGGACGGGTCTGTACCGGATCGTGGATCCGCGCGGCATTCAGCGGGCATCCGGCAGCGAACAGGCCATGCGCAAGTCGTTCGAAGTCGTCCGCAGTCAGTTTTTAGACTGATCAAATGTCAATTCAACGGAATCATCAAAATCATCGATTTTTCAAATATGGAGTTTGCACTATGAGAAAACTTCTAATCTGCGCCGCATTCGCCTTCCTCGCCTGCTCCTCGACCGTATCCGCGCGGGATTATCTGCTCCGGCAGGACGCCCCCGCGCGGGACTGGGAATCGCAGTATTTCCCGATCGGAAACGGCTCGCTCGGGGCCATGCTCAACGGCGGGATCGCGGAGGACGAACTCCAGCTGAACCTGGATTCGCTGTGGAGCGGCAACGGCAATCCGCCGAAGACCCCAAATCCCGATGCGAACTACGCGGAGATGGGCTGTTATCTGCCGCTCGGCACGCTGAAAGTGAAGTTCGACGGCATCAACGAATCCGAGGCGAAGAACTACAGCCGCGCCCTCAATATCACTGAGGGCGTCCACACCGTCGAATTCGAGATCGACGGCAAAAAGCAGACCCGCGAGGCGTTCGCCAGTTACATCAAAGCGGACAACGTGCTCGTGTACCATGTGAGCTCTGAAATGCCCGTCTCAGGCCGGGTCGCGTACCGCGACGGACGCGAGGGAATCCAGCTCGCAGCCGGCAGAATGTTCTGGGACGGACCGAACAACAGCGGATCCAAAGTCCTCTCCTGGGCTCCACGCACGACGAAATATCAGGAGAACGGCGCAGTCTTCGACGGCGTGATCCCGCCCGAATTCACGGATCAGAACGTGGTGACGCACTACCTCGACCACAAATTCGACGACATCGAAGGATTGCACTATGCGGTCAGGATAAAGGTCCTCGGGGACGGATGGATCAGGACGTCGGAAGACTGCATCGAGTTCCGTGATTGCCGCGAACTCACGGTCCTGCTCGCCGCGGAATCCGCCTACAGCCTGTCGTCCTACGGCTTTTCCAGAGGCAGTGCGCGCCTGGAACAGACTGAAAAAAGGATCCGTGAAGCGGAAAAGAAACCATACAAAGACCTCAAGAGTTCTCATACCACGTATTTCCGGGGAGCGGTCGGCGGCGTAACGGTCGACTTCGGCGGCGACCCGGAGCTGGAAAAGCTCACGCTCGCCCAGCGCGTGAAACGCTGCCGCGAGGGGAAAACCGATCCCGGTCTGGTCGCGCTGATGTTCCAGTACGGCCGCTATCTGCTGCTCTCGTCCAGCGCGCCCGGCACGCTCCCCGCGAACCTGCAGGGCATCTGGAACAACAGCAACACGCCCGCCTGGCACAGCGACTACCACACGAACATCAACATTCAGATGAACTACTGGGGCGCGGAGCCCGCCGGTCTCGCCGAATGCCACGAGGCGCTCCTCAGATTCTTCGACATCTACAGCAGAGTCGTGCTGGGGGCGAAAGCGGATACGGCCCGTGAACTGGGAGACGAAAGCGCGACTGTGACCAGCTTGCTCAGGTCTTCGTCTGAAAGGGTGCGGGACACCGGCTTCACGTTCCGCACCAGTCTGAACATCTTCGGCGCGGGCGGCTGGCGCTGGAACTGGCCGAGCTCCGCATGGATCGCGCAGCATTTCTACCGGCACTGGCAGTACAGCTGCGACCGTAATTTTCTGAAGGGCAGCGCGTGGCCGTACTATCAGGGAGTCGCGAAATTCTGGTTCGACCGCCTGAAGAAACGCGCCGACGGCACGTATGTCGTCCCGCAGGGCTGGTCGCCCGAACACGGCCCGACCGAGGACGGCGTGACGCACGACCAGCAGATCGTGGCCGAGTTCTTCGACCAGTATCTCGATATCGCCCGCGAGCTCGGGATCGACAACGACGACACGAAACGCGCCGCCGAAATCCGCAAAAACCTGCTCGGGAACAAGATCGGCTCCTGGGGCCAGCTTCAGGAGTGGGAGACCGACCGCGACAGGAAGGGCGACGACCACCGCCACACCTCGCATCTCTTCGCCGTCTACCCCGGCAGCTCCATCGACGCCGTGAAGACGCCCGAACTTTTCAAAGCCGCGCGCGTGGCGCTGGAGGGCCGCGCCCTGACCGGTGACGCCCGGCGTTCGTGGACGTGGCCGTGGCGGGCCGCATTGTGGGCGCGGCTGGGCGACGGAGCGAAGGCCACCGAAATGGTCAACAGCCTGCTGCGCTACAACACGCTGGAAAACCTCTTCACCACACATCCGCCGTTCCAGATCGACGGCAACCTCGGGATCGTCGGCGCGATCTGCGAAATGCTCGTGCAGAACGATTCCGGCGGCGTCTTCGTGCTCCCGGTCGACCTCCCTGACTGGCCCGACGGATCGTTCCGCAACATCCGCGTCCACGGCGGCGACTGGTGCTCGGCGGACTGGAAGGACGGCCGCCTTGTCAGGATCGAATTCAAGGTCCGGCATGACGGTGAAATGAAGCTCCGCACGCGGACGCCGATGGTGTGGGAAGGAAAAGAAGGCACGTCGTTCACGATCCCGCTGAAGAAATGGAACGAAGTGGTCCTGACCGCGCCGGAAGGGAAATGAACCGCTATTTATTTTGAGAAAAGTCACGGGCGCATTTGACAATCCGCGTCATCTGTGCTATATTCTTAAACTCTGCAATTCATACACATTCAAGCCCGAGGTGTTCGCTATGCCGAACCGGTCCATCTCCATGTTTCTGGCGTTTCTGACGTCGTTCCTGCTTTGCATCGGGGCGTTTGCCGCGAACCGCAACACCATGACGTGCGACTGGTGCGGCAAGAAAATCCCGTCCAACGCCTCGTTTCTGCGGTCCGAAGACAAGAATTTCTGCAGCGAAAAGTGCTTCGATCAGTATGCCGAATCGCTGCTGCCCGTCTGCGACGTCTGCGGCAGGCGGTTCAAGGAGGGATTCACCAGCGACGGGAAGAATTTCTGCTCGAAAGCCTGCCTGGAGACCACGTTCCACGAGTGCGTCCACTGCCACCGCCGCGAGCCGAACGGAATCATCCTCGGCGAAAACATCTTCCTCTGCGATTACTGCAAGGAGCTGCCTTCCTGCGCCAGCTGCCGCATGCCGCTCGATAAGTTCGCGAAAGACCTCGGCGACGGACGGAGCATCTGTCGAGCGTGCGCCCGTGACGCCATTTCCAGTCAGTCCGAGGCGGAATCCGTCATGAAGGAACTCCGCCGGGAGCTGGCCGAAAAGTTCAAGATGAGCACGAAACACGAAATCGAATTCGTCCTCTGCGACCGAAACGAACTCAAAAAGGAAACCAACAGCGACGGCGAACGCGAACTCGGCCTGTTCATTTTCAACACGAAAACCCTCACGTTCTTCGGCCACCCGGTCCGCAGGGCGGCGGAATACCGCATTCTGATCCTGAACGGCCAGGCGCCGGATTTCTTCCGCGGGGTCGGGGCGCACGAACTCGCGCACGACTGGATGTCGGAAAATCTCCCGCACATCGACGATCCGCAGATTCGCGAGGGATTCGCCGAGTTCGTCGCCTGGGCGTACGCAAAATCCGAAAAGCTCGACCGCATCCCGTGGCGCATGGAGCAGAACACGGATGAAGTGTACGGCGACGGATTCCGCAAAGTGCGCGACATGATGGGCAATGCCCGCACCGCGTCGAAGTGGAAGGAAATCCTGCTGAAAGCCTGCCCAGCCCCCGCCGGAAAAAAATAAAGAACAGAGGGGGGCCTATGTCAAACCTGATCGCTATTTTCGTGACGCTCGCCGTGCTCGTCATCTTCCCGGCGTTTCTCTTCATCATGCTCGTCCGCGCAGTCCGCGACCAGGGGACGCGCTGGTGGGGCATCGTGATCCTGCTTTCCCTCCTGACCTGCTACTGCACGACGGTGACCGCCATCGCCGGACTGATCGCGGGCGGAAACGCCACCGGATCGGCCGCGCTGGAACAGCGTTACTGCGATGAGTTCCGCGAGGTCCTGACGCAAACGGAAACGCTTCCCGAGGCCATCGCCCGTATGGAGGCCGCCGCCGCTTCCGACGCGTATCAGATCCGCGAGCCGGATATCAACCTCCGGTTCCGCTATGTCTGGCTGCTGGGCGGCTGCTTTCTGTTCGCCGGCGCGAACTTCATGATGTTTGCGCCCGGCCGCCGCGAAAAACGCCACCCGACCGACTGCATAGTCATGATCGTGGCCGCGCTTGTCGTCTTCCTGACCGGCGTATGGCAGATCGCATGGGGCAACGGCTATGCGTTTCAGGCGGGCACATACCGGCGGTTGCTGACCGGATGGCATGAAAAGATCGACCTGGAAGCGATCCGTGCACCGAACGCGGAAATCGTGGCAAAACTCCCGGAAACTGAGGCAAAGAGTCTGAACGGCCTCCGGTTCGCCTTCCGCGAACTCTTCGGTGAAACACCCCCGGGAGTGCAGGTCAAAACGGAGAAATCGGAGGAAGAAGCCGCTTCGGCGGACACCGGAACGGGGCACGGCATCGCTATCATCGGCGGCGCAGACGGGCCGACTGCGGTGTTCATCGGGTCCGAACTCCTCAAAAAACTGGACGGCGCCCCGGCTCACGAAAGCGGAGAAACCGCGGATCCGCAGACGGATAACGCCGGCTCGGATTTATGACATACGATTTCCTGAAAAACGACGAGAACAAGCTCTTTGAGGGCGCTTCCCCGGATTTGCTGCGGTACGTGGAATCCGTGCTCTGCACCCCGGTTCCACGCGCATGGAAGGAGTTCCTGACGTTTTCAAACGGTGCGGTCCTTTCAAACGAGATCCGGCTTTTTCCCGTACGGAGGGAACCGGCGCCGGACGACGATCCGGAAGAGGACCTGATCTCGGCGAATCTTGATCCGGAGGAGCTTCAGGACCTGGACGAAAAAGTCCTGATCATCGGCAGATATTGTGACAGAGATTTCTTCTGTTATCTCCGGGAAGATGCCGGGAAAGACGATCCGCCGATCTACTTCTTCAACCACGAGGAATGCGAACTGGAGAAAGATTCGGATAACGCCCTCGGATTTCTGCGCAAATACAACGTCCGGTTCCGGCTGGGAACCATTCGGAAGGAAAAACGCGCCCTCCTCTTCAGACAAACGCTTGCCGTGATCGAATTGCTCCTGATCGTGGCAGGCATCCTGGCGCTTGTGTCCGGGCTAGCATGGTTTTTCATATTCAGGAAAAACGGATGACCGCCACGGGAGCGATCTGAACTTACGACAGACGGCTTTTGAAGTCGTCGTAGCCGAACGACTTGACGAGTTTGAACTCGCCGGTGTCCGGGTCGAACGTGGCGATCGACGGCAGCGCGAGGCCGTTGAACGTGTTCGTCTTCACCATCGTGTACAGCGCCATGTCCAGAAACTCCACGCGGTCGCCCGCGTTCAGCGGCGCGGGAAACGAATAATCCCCGATCACGTCGCCCGCGAGGCAGGAATGTCCCGCCAGACGGTATTCGTACGGATGCACGCCCGGTTCCGCCGCGCCCGCCACAGGCGGCGTGTACGGCATTTCGATCACGTCCGGCATGTGTGCCTCCGCTGACACGTCCAGGATCGCGATGTCTCCGTCGTTGTGCACGATGTCCAGCACGGTCCCGAAGAGCGACCCGGCGTTCAGCACGACAGCCTCGCCCGGCTCCAGGTACACGGTCAGGTGCGGATAGCGCGTGCGGAACTCGGTCAGGATGCGCACGAGGCGTTCCAGGTCGTACCCGGGGCGCGTGATGTGGTGGCCGCCGCCGAAGTTCACCCAGCTCATGCCGCCGAGCAGGTCGCCGAAATGCGCCTCGAACGCCGCCATGGTGCGTTCCAGCGCGTCCGAATCCTGTTCGCACAGCGTGTGGAAATGCAGCCCGCTGATCCCTTCGAGCGATTCCCCGGCGAACTTCTCCCGTTTGATGCCGAGGCGCGATTTCGGCGCGCATGGCGAATAGATTTCGCGCACCGCCTCGCCGTGTTCCGGGTTCACGCGCAGGCCGAACTTCACACGGCCGGCGGCCTCCTGTGTGAGAGGGCGGAACCGCCGCCACTGGCTGAACGAGTTGAACACGACCGTGGTGCAATACTTGAGCAGTTCGCGCAGGTCGGATTCCGAGTACGCCGCCGCGAAGCCGTGCGTCTCTTTGCCGAACTCCTCGCGCCCCAGCTGCGCCTCGTGCGGCGAACTCGCGCACGTGCCGTCCAGCACGGCGGAGATCATCGGGTACACGCTGAACATGGAGAACGCCTTCTGCGCGAGCAGGATTTTCACCCCGGCGCGCTGCCGGACGCCGTTCAGGATTTCCAGATTGCGCCGAAGCGCGGCGAGATCGACGACGAAACACGGAGTCGGAGGAAGTTTCGGATCAAGATTTTTCATGACGGATGGCGGATGATGTGCAGAGGGTTCAAGGGAGTTCCGGCCAAGGCCGCCGGACGGTTCGTGGAACATGATTTTCCTCTAAACAATACAACGCAATCGGCGAAAAAGCAAGCCCGGGCGGATGATTGCCGGTCTTTTTTCCTGTTTTCAACTTGCTTTTTAGGCTTTCCGGGGGTAAAGTATTATTTACTCGTTTTTGGAGTCGGGGTATAGCTCAGTCTGGTAGAGCGCGTGCTTTGGGAGCATGAGGTCGCAGGTTCGAGTCCTGTTGCCCCGACCAATTTTTTTGCTTTGCATTTTGGCGAATCCCGCGCCTTGCTCGGTCGTTCGTTCGGTCATGCACGAGTTTTGTGCACTCCCTCGCTCGCTCCGGTCGCAAAACTCGGCCTCCGCTCAAACTGCTTCGCAAAACCCGAGACTGAGTGAGGGGAAATGGCGAATCCCGCGCCTTGCTCGGTCGTTCGTTCGGTCAAAGCCGGTCAGCGGCCGCCTTTTTTTTTCGGCTTCAGGGAGTATTCCTTATCCAGCACGGCTTTCCATTCCGGGGTGGTCTTCGCCTTGCCCATCATGTCCCGGACCTTGCGGAAGCCGCCGCCGTACACATCGTCGGTGCGGTTCTCGGTGTACTTCATCATGCGTTTCAGGCCCTCGGCCTGCGAAAAAGACCAGGCGACGAACTCGGCGAAGCCTTCGCGGATTTCGTCTTTGTCCATCAGGTGCGGCAGATTCTCCGACATCCAGTCGTGCGCAAGTTCGTGCGCGGCGACCGCGCGGAAGACGTCGCGCGGCAGTCCGGTCAGGATGCGGATCCGGTAGAACGGCTTGCCGTTGATCGGGTTCGAATCGAACCAGCCGAGCTCCAGATGTTCGCCGTCAGCCTCCAGATTGATCTCCTTGCGCGTGCCGATCTCGTAGGAAATCTTGTGCTTCGTGGTCATCCTGAATTTCACGGAAAGGACCTGACGGACGTCCTTCATGACTTTTTCCGCCTCGGCCTTATCCTTGATCGTGTCTTTGGCGCACTCGCGGCACAACCGGTCGCCGCCGGGCGATTCCTCGACGGACGGCATCTGGCAGTAGGCGCAGCGCGGAAGCATGGAACAATCGAAGCAGAGGTCGACTTTCTGCCCCGCGCCGTTTTCGGCTTTCACCGCGGACGGTTTCATCTCGCCGCAGTTCGCGCATTTCACGGGCGTGAACACTCCGGGCTTCGCCTGGGCGTACAGACCCGCGGGAAACAGCATCGCCGCCGCGGCAAGCAACAAAATCATAAGGCGTTTCAGCATAAGACGCTCCGGTTGAAAGTGTGAAAAAACATGTCTGGAATATATCACAGGAAATGCGGAAAGTCAAACGACCGCCGCGTCTTTTGCCGGGAAAGTCGTTCAAAAAAAATGGTGCGGCGGTCACTCCGCGGGGGCGTACAGCGCCCAGACGCCATTTTCCATCAGCAGACGGCGCGGTTCCGCGAGCGGGTGACGCTTCAGATCGTGCTTCGTGCCAAGCAGATAC
>Ga0265301_10005623_pt1 | contig 12259 bp, 15 predicted proteins | sample AusTroGonzalo_MG_2_FD_193488 | JGI IMG/M metagenome (GOLD analysis project Ga0265301, IMG submission 193488) | Bovine rumen microbial communities from tropical cattle in Woodstock, Queensland, Australia - Gonzalo_04 | ecosystem: Host-associated > Mammals > Digestive system > Stomach > Rumen ...
TCCGTTCCTGATGTGAGCAAATGGAAGATTCGTTCAGATTGTGCAAGACCTGAAACAATATCGTATGTAAAAAGACACGGTTTTGATTGTATAGCTGCTGAAAAGTGGAAAGGCTCTGTTGAAGATGGTATTGAGTATTTACGGTCTTTTAAAAAGATATATATACACCCTCGTTGTAAACATACATACGAAGAATTTAAATACTATTCATATAAGAAAGATAAAGTAAGTGGAGATATTTTGCCGATTGTTGTGGATGCGTGGAATCATTATATTGACAGCTTGCGTTATGCGTTAGAGCCATACATCAAGAATCACGGTAAAATGCACGTTTCATCAGGTTGGGAAAATGTAAGCGAAGCCATAAATCAATACTAATAGTTGAACAGATGTTTTTAAAAATGGATTAAAAACAAGGGGTTTTATATACGGAAAGTTGAAATTTTATTTTTTTAAGATGATTTGACAGGAAAAAATAACTTTGATAGAATAGTAATATCTTTAACAAGAGAGGTGTAGAAAATGGAACAAACTGATTATATTGCTTTACAAGATAAGTGGGAAGATTTAGACGATTTATTGACGGCTTCTTTATCAAACGGAGAAACGTATAACATTGAATGTCGTGGTCTTTCAAATGCTTTAATTCAAGTGGCAAGCACAAAGCCGACAGATATGTCAGGTATTATGCTTGACAATAACGGACAAAAGGTTTTAACATATACTTGTTCAACTGCGGATAAGGTATATGTAAGAGCAACAGGTACTCATTCGTCTTTAAATATCACAAAAACGTCATAATGAAAGAATTAAAGCAAGTTCCCATCAACAAGGGAGTTGAAAAAGAATACAGACGGAAGTTAGACAAGCTTATCAAGGCTATGTCTGCTTCTGTTATGTATTGGGTGCTTGCTGATTTTGGCGGAAGAACGGCTTATGAAATGGCAGTTGCTATTCGTAAGCGTGTTAAACAATGGGATAAGATATTTGGAAAAGAAGCTCAAAAGATTGCTTTATGGTTTGTAAACTCTGTTCAGAAGCATACTGAAATCGGTATGCAGAACGCTTTTTCATCTGCTGGCTATAAAATGAAAAGAAAAACGCCAGATGATATTATGAAAGCTGTTGAGTATGAAAACGTAGAGCTTATCAAGAGCATTCCTGAAAAGTATTTTATCGGCATTAAAGAGGTCGCTCTTTTATCTTTAATGTATGGGTGGACAAAGGAAAAGCTAAACGAGGAACTTGTCAAGCGTAAGGGGATTGTTGAAAGACGTGTCAAGAATATAGCAAGCGACCAAACTCATAAAGCCACGAATCTAATAAAGATTGGATTATGTCAGAATAACGGAATTGTTGAAGCTCGCTGGAAATATACGTTCTTGTCTGAACACGCAAGAGAAAATCATATCCAAATGGATGGTAAAATATTTGATGTGAATAGAGGTTGCATAGAAGAAGGAACTGGAAATCTCATATATCCAAGTCAGCTACCTAATTGCAAGTGTTCGTTTAATCCTATCATAAAAGAATATGGGGATGAGGAACTAATAAGAAAAGAAATTGAAAAAAACAGTTATTATTCACAAGTAGCGAGGTTTTAAATGGAACGTGATTTAACTGGTTGTGTTTTTACTTGGCTTACTGTTTTAAGAGAAAACGGGAAAAACAAAAAAAACGAGAAAGAGTGGTTATGTCAATGTAAATGTGGTAGATATAAAATAGCCACAACAAATAGTTTAAAAAGAGGAAAAATAAAATCTTGTGGTTGTTATAATGAAAAAAGATATGAAGATTTGTCTGGGAAGTATGGAAAACTTACTGTTATTGAATGTGTTGGGAAAAACAAGAATAATTATAAAATTTATAAATGTAAATGCGATTGTGGGAATGAGATTGTTGTTGTCGGCACTCGTTTAAAAAACGGGCATACAAAATCCTGTGGATGCAATAGAAAAAATCAATTAAAAACACACGGATATGCTTCAAAAGATTCTCGTCTTTATAATATATATAATGCAATGATACATAGGTGTTATCATCAGAATTGTCCATCATATAAATATTATGGGAAGCGTGGTATTAAAATATGTGATGAATGGAAAAATGATATTAAAGCATTTTTTGATTTTGCATATAACAATGGTTATGATGATTCAAAAACTATTGATAGAATAGATAGTGACGGAGATTATTGCCCTAAAAATTGTCGTTTTGTATCAAAAAAAATGAATCGTTTAAGAGCGTTGTTTAAAAGGTGGAAAGGATATGACCCTACAGATTATGATGTTTTTATATTTTATGGATATAAAGAACTCTGATTTGACAGGAAATGAAAATTGTTTTATGATGAGAATATAACAAAGGAACGAATATGCTAGTTTATGATTCAATCGTTGTAAATGGTGGGTTTTTAGGCTCTAATCGGAAGCTGGATTCAAACGGCTATTTAAGAGTAAAAACCTGTAATATCACAAAAGAGCAAGTTGCACCTTATTTAGGTAAGGAGATTCCTGATTGGGAATCTTTTGGTTTAGAGCCTAATAAGGTTTATTACGTTTACAGACCAGAAGATGAACTTGAAAAGGCGGTTGAGAGCTTTGACAATTTGCCTTTAACCCGTGAGCATATTGAAGTTGATGTGGAGAACGTTCCAAAAGATAAAATTGTCGGTTCTCTTGGCGATAGGGCAGAATATAAAAGACCTTACATTAAAAATAGTTTGATTGTATATGACCAAAAAGATATTGATTGGATTATGTCTGGTAAGAAAAAAGAATTATCCTGTGGGTACAGATATACGCCAGTAAGGAAAAGTGGGGAGTTTAACGGTCAGCATTATGATTTTGTAATGACGGACATAATTGGAAATCACGTTGCTTTGGTAAAAGAGGGCAGGGCAGGACACGATGTAATGGTTGCAGATGAAAAGCCTAACTTTTGTATTGAAGCAGAAAATGATATAATTGAAGAAAAGGAGAACGAAATGTTTTTTGATAAAATAAAGAACGCTCTTGCAGAAGATGCAAAACAATCAGAAGCCGAACAAGAAAAAATCGGTGTTGTTATGAAAGAGTTTAAAGAGGGAGAATTAAAGAGTGGTTCAGGCGAAAAAGTGACAGACCCGAAACAAGCTATTGCTATTGCATTATCCGAAGCTAAAAAAGCAAAGGATGAGGATATTCCTGATGGTCAGGATAAACCCGAAAAGGCAGGGGAAGAAGAAGCCTTAAAAGAGGAAGATAAAATGGAAGAAAAAAAGGAAGAATCCCTTGCCGAAGATAAGTGTGCAAAGGACAAAGACATTGATAAGAGAAAACTTATTGATGAAATTGGTGGCATTCTTAAAGGCAAGATTGATGATGAGCTTATTCGTACCATTATCAAAAAGGCAGAAGAAATTGCTTATGAGGGTTCGGAAGCTGGCGAAGCTGATGATGAAAAAGACCTTGATGGCAAAGAACAAAAAGCCTTTGCAGAGGGTGTAGAATATGGCGAAAAAAAGGAAAAGGAAGAACCCAAAAAACTTGATTCAGAACACGAATCAGAGGGTATGAAGAAAGAGATTGAAGAAAAAGAAGCTGAAGATAAATGCTCAATGGATAAATGCGATAAGAAAATGGCAAAAGATGAAATGACTTTTGACATTGATGCAATCAAAGAGCAAGTCCGTTCAGAAGTTATGCAGGATTTCAAAGCTCGTGAAGAAGCTAGAAAATGCGTAAAGTCTGTAATCGGAGATGTCAATGTAATGGCTTTTGATTCTTGTGAAGAAATTTACAAGCTCGCTTGCGAAAAGGCAGGTATGAACTTGAACGAGATTGCTAGTTATAAGGACGCTTTTGCTGGCTTTATGTCTGCTAAAAGTAGGCTAGCGTTGGATGCCACTCCCATCAGTAGTGGTAATGAGGAATGTTTAAAAGACATTCGTATTTAACAAGGAGAAAAGGAAAATGGCTTTTCAAAATACTATGAATCGTGTAAACACGTTTGGTATTCAAGGCGATGTGGCGAATGGACAAGTTCCTCATTACACGCCAACGACTCCTCGTGTTGCAAGTGGAGAAACAATTTATGCAGGAGATTTCGTGTGGGTTTCTGACACAAATGGTGTCGCAACTTGTGCTAAAGCTTCTCAAAGCGGTAAGCCGACAGGTATCGTTCAACGTGTGTTGGAAGCACCGTTAGGATGTGCCGATGCAGCTTCTTTACAGATTCCTGTTGGTCGTAAGGCTGACGTGGTTGTCTGGGGAGATATGTTTGTTAAAACGACAGACACAGCTGCTGTTGGTAAAAAATTGTTTGTGAACAATACAACTGGTGCTATTACTTGCGGAAACGCTGGTGCTTCTGTTTCTGGTGCTACCGAAACGGATTGGACTATTGTTTCTTTAGCCAATAATGCGGCAGATGCTAGTGGTTCTGTTGTTATTGCTTCAAATGTGAAATAAGGAGAACTAACTATGGATAAAGAACAATTAAAAGAATATGGCTTTGAACTTGAGCAATACAATGTTATTGGCTCACAAGAAGAAGGCAAAATGGCAATGGATGCGGCTTTAATCACAAGCCCGAATACAGGTATTCCTGTTGAATTGCTGACATACTTTGACAACAGAGCTATTGAAATCTTGACACAGAAAAGAGCGGCTACTGAAATCTTTAACGAATACAAAGCTGGTACTCGTAAAGATTTAGTCCGTAAATTCTTGCAGATTGAAAACACTGGTTATACTCAACCGTATTCAGATTACTCCGACAATGGTAAATCTGACATCAACGTCAATTTCCCACGCCGTGAGAACTATCTGTTTGAAACGGTTATTGAGTATGGCGACCAAGAAGAAGCTGAAGCATCAGCCGCAAAAATCAACTTGTTAGCTCGGAAACAAAATTCTGCGGCTATGAATATTGCCATTGACTTCAACCGCTTTTATATGAGTGGTGTTTCTGGTTTGGAAAACTATGGTATCTTAAACGCACCGAACTTGCCGTCAGCAATCGTTGCGGCTACTGGTGCTGGTGGATATACCACTTGGGCAACAAAGACGGGTGCAGAAATCTATGCAGATATTGTTGCATTGATGGCTGATATGTCCGCACGTTGTGGTGGACACGTTGATATGACAACTAAGTACAAACTTGTTGTCGGACCGTCTGTGTATGCTTACTTGGCACAACAGAACGCACTTGGTTCTGAAACAGTGATTGGAATGATTAAACGTTCATTCATCAACTTGGATGTTGTTGTTGCGCCTGAATATGACGATGCTACAAAGAAGATTCAGTTGATTGCTTTGGATATTGATGGACAGCCGACAGGCGAATTAGCATTCAGCGAAAAACTGGTTGCTGGTCGTATCGTTCCGTATTTATCACACTATGGACAAAAGTTTATGGCTGGTACTTACGGTGCTGTTGTTTACAGACCAATCTTTGTTTCTACAATGACAGGTATTTAATTTAATCTAGGAGGAATTTAAAATGGTTAAAATTATGGACACAAATGAAACTTTAAATCAAAAAGCAGATACGACTAACCTTGAGGAGAAAGTTGAAGCTGTGAAGAAAAGTAAAAAAGTCGGTAATGATACCGTAGTCGTTGCTTGTGGGATTCCTATGGGTCAAAGATTTAATATCAATGGTAAAGTCATTGAATTAAACGGAGTTCCATTATCCCACTTGGTATCAGCTACACAACAAGGTATGCCTTTACCTGCTGGAAAGTATGGTATGACAGAATTACCTCGTGAAGATTGGGAAGCTATCCTAAAGAACTATGGATATTGCGACTTTATCCAAAACGGAGTTATCTTTGCAAAAGAACGTAAAGAAGAAGTTGAGGAAGAAGCACAAGAAAAATCCAAAAAGAAATTAGGATTTGAACAAGCAGACCCAAAAGCTGGTAAAACAAAGAAAGCAGAAAGGGATTGATAGATGAGTGGAAGTGTTGTTTTTTCGTGGGATGAGTTCAATAGCTTTTATCCTGAATTGAATGCCAATCAGAATAAAGCATTGTTAGCTTTTAAGCAGGCAAGTCTTGTGTTAAATAACACTTCCACCTCTATTATTACCTGTCTTGAAGAAAGAAAGACATTATTATATTTATTGACGGCTCATATCTTATACTTGCAGAATCGTGGTGCAGGTCAAGTTGGTGCTTTATCAAACGCACACGAGGGAAGCACATCAGTTGGCTTTGCTAGTATAGGAAAAATGACACAAACATATTTTGGGCAGAGTCAATATGGTCTTTTGTTTTGGCAACTTATAGCTAAATATCTATCGGGATTTTATGTATCGGAATGCTAGAGTTTAAAATAAAATTTGACGATAAGGAAATGTTTAAGGAGATTCGTAAGCAATCTGCTAAACTAGAAGTCGGATTTTTTGAAGAAGATATTTACGAAGAAGTTGATAAGCCTTTTTATGCACCAAAAGGACTTAGAGCAAAGAGCAATTTAAATAAGCCGAGAAGATATGCGGCACACAAAGCGATTCCTGTGGCACAGGTTGCGGCATCTAATGAATATGGCGTACCTGAACATAATCAGCCACCAAGACCATTTATGAGAGATACCATTCAAAAGAACAGGATGCAATGGAGAAAATTGGTTCAAGACAATTTACCTATTCTTATGGATGTGGAAAAGATGGCAGAACAACTAGGTATGAAAATGGTAAAGGATGTTCGTAAAACGATTCTCAATTTTATGATTCCATTAAATGCACCTAGTACTGTTAAAAGAAAAGGGTTTAATAAACCTTTAATTGATAGTGAACAAATGCTTGAAAGCGTAAAATGGAAAGTGAACGGAAGATGAATTTACACGATATAGCAAGTCAAGCAATAAGCATTATAAATCCGCTTCAAACAATAACGATTACTCCGAGAAGTAGTTATACTGTAAACGAATATGGAGAAGCGGTTGCGACAGATGGTACAGCATACGAAATCATCGCTGATGTTCAGCCAATGTCAAGCGAAGATATTAAATATGTGAACAATTATAATGAAAGTACTATTTACAAAGCATTTTGGGTAAGTGCAGATGTGTTTGCATTGAACAGACCTATGGTCAGAGATGGCGATAAGGTTTTATGGAATAATCAGATATTTTATGTTGTGGGCAGACCTGAAGATTGGTATAATACATCTGGCTGGTCGCACTTTATCGGTGCATTACAATTAAATCCGACAGAGGAGGAGGGGTCTGATGACAGCAACACTTAAACAAAATATTCAAAAGGGCATCCGAGAGATGCTTAAAAAATATACAACTTGCAAGCCTGAACACATTGTCTGCGGTTATAACAATCAAGTACAGCTACCAGAAAACAATGACTATATCATTTTTACTGTATTGAATCCGTATAGAGATTGCACGCCTGTTGTGACTTATTCATCAAAAGGTTTAAGTAGTGAGCAGGATTTTAGGGTTGTTGTACAGATTGATTTCTATGGCGATTTGGCATTTGACAGAGCTAATGCTATAATGAACATAGCAAGAACGGAGTTTTTGTGCGACTTTTTAAAGCAGTATGATATACAGCCGATTTCTTGCGATGATGCGAAAAATTTAACTGGCGTGTCGGGAGAACGAGAATATGTTGAAAGATGGTCGGTTGATTTTGAAATTGATTATCAAGATGCCGTTATTGATAATCAAGATTGGTTTAACACGGCAGAACTAAATATAATACGAACGGAGTTATAAATGACAATACCTGCTTCACAATTAGTAGACATCACGCCAAGAGTGATTGGTGGTGGATTGTCTGGTTTGTCTTTTGTTGGAACTTTGCTGTCTACAAGTTCTTCCTTAGCGACAAAAACGGCAACCCCATTTTACAGTTTATCGGCTGTTGGAGATTATTTTGGCACAGCTTCAAAAGAATATGAGCTTGCTTCTAATTATTTCTTGGCAGATAGCAATGCAACAAAAAAACCTGATGTCTTATGGTTTTATAGACACGTTGGCACGGCTTGTGCTGCTTTCTTGAGAGGAAGAAGCAATCCTGCTAAATTGAGCGAACTAACAGCTATTACAAATGGTTCTTTTGGAATCAAGGTAGATGGAACATCAATCAGCGTTTCATCTTTGGATTTAAGTTCAGCTACAAGTTTTAGTGCAGTTGCAACGGCTATTCAGACAAAATTAGCTTCTGGTTTAGCTTCAACGACTTGTACTTGGGATAGTTCTTTCCAAGCTTTCGTTATTACCTCTCCAACGACAGGTGCAACGACAAGCACGATTGAATTTGCAACGGCTGGTTCAAGCGGAACAGACGTTTCTGAATTGCTTGGTTTAACAAGTGGAACGTTATCACAAGGTTCTGATGCCAAAACACTTACAGAATCAATGGCGGATTGTTTGAACTCAAACTCTAACTTCTTCTCCTTTATGCCTGTATGGGAAGAAACAACATCAGAAGCTGTTGAATTGGCAGAGTGGTGCAATGGACAAGGCGTTCGCTTTATGTACTCTTTGACAGATACATCATCCGATGGTTTAACGCCAAACAATAGTGCTTGTATTGCAAAACAGGTAGCAGATTTTTATGGAGTCGCTTGCAACTATAACACAAAGAATTTGTCTGCAATGATTATGGGTGTGGTTGCATCAATCAATCCTGAAACATTAAACGGAAGAAAGACATTAGCATTTAAACAACAAAATGGTCTTGCGTTTACGGTTGATGATGAAACAAACGCACAAGCTCTTTTAGGAAACGGCTACAATTTCTATGGAGATTATGCAACGGCATCAAATCAATTCAAGCTTTTACAAAACGGACAGATTTCTGGGAATGCAAAATGGATTGACACATATTATGGTCAAGTGTTCTTGCGTGACGGATTACAAAACGCTTGGATAAATGCCTTGATGATGAACAATACAGTTCCTTACAATCAAGCAGGATATGGTGTTTTAAGAGCAGCCGCTATGGACACAATCAATACAGCGGTCAATGCAGGATTTATTCGTCAAGGTGTGTCTTTGAGTGAATCACAAAAGGCAACAGTAGAAGCAGAAGCTGGGCTTGATATTAGTGGTGCATTACAGACACAAGGTTGGTATTTGCAGATTCTTGACCCAACAACACAGGTTCGTCAAGAACGTGGAACACCAGTTGTGAACTTCTGGTATATGGATGGCGGTTCTATTCAGAAGATTCAAGGAACTTCAACAGTTTTACTTTAAGGAGGTAGACAATGAATAAAGATATTACATCCGCTAATTCAAGTGCTTACTTATATGCTTCTTTATTCCCAGCAGGATTAAAGCTAGAAGCATATTCTACTGACGGTGCTTGGAGTCAAGACGAATATGAAACAGTAGAACACAGAATGGGTGTTGATGGGAAAATGGCGGCTGGATATACACCAGTTGAAAAAAGCATTACTTTCAATTTTGAAGCGAATAGTCCGACATTAGATGGATTGGATTTATTGTTTCAGACAATGGAAGTTTCTCAAACACCTATCTTTGGAAGCATTATCATCACTTGTCCGAGTATTAAAAAGACGTTTACTTTGGTAAACTGCCTTTTGACAGGATATAAGCTGATTCCTGATGCGGAAAAGATTTTAGCACCGAGAAGTGCTACTTTCGTTTGCGAAAGCGTGACATCTGTTTCTTTGTAATAAATAAAAGCGGAGGAATACTATGAGAAAAGAAATAGAAATCACGATTGAAGAAGGTCGGGATAAAGGAAAGACATTTAAAATTCAAGAAATGTCTGCGGTTCAAATGGACAGATGGGCTATGAAAGCCCTCTGTCTTTTTGGCAAATCAGGAACTTCTGTTATTGAGCTTTTTAAAATGACTCTGCCAGAGTTGATGGATGCTTTCACAAAAGCCGATTATGACAAAGGTCAGCCGTTATTAGATGAGCTTTTGGCTTGTTGTTCATTTAAAAAAGATGGTGTTTTTGTTGAAATGAAAGGCACAATGGTTGATTCTGTCGTAGAAGATTGGACAACATTGTTTAAATTGAAATATCAAGCTTTGCAGTTGTGTCTTGGTTTTTTCGGACAAGGCGGGGAATCGGAGTCAAAATAGACACAGATGATTCCTTGACATCTTATGTCAATGTGCCGCCAATGATAGCTTCTGCAATAAATAGTGGTTTTGCCACTCTTTACGAATTGCAAACGATTTATGGATTAGAAGATTTGTTTGATTTGTTAGAAATTGCTATAATAAATACAGCTAATCAGCAGAAAAGACGAAAGATAGAACAAGAGAAAAGGAAAAGACGGTAGTGGCTACAATAAATACTTTAACGATTGATGTTGTTTTAAACGGTAAAAAAGCTCAAATGGGTCTTAAACAATTCTCAAAAGAGCTTTCAAAATTACAAAAAACAACATTTAAAACAAACTCTAGTTTAAAAAATATCGGTTCTTTGTTTTCTGGTTTCTCAAAAATGGCGTTGCCTAGTGCTATTTTGGGTGCGGCTACGGCATTTGCTCATATGACAATGGAAGCAGGGGAAGCGGCAAAAAGTATTGACAATCTTTCAAAAAGAACGGGTGTTGCACCGAGTAAGCTGATTGCTATGAAAAAAGCTCTCGTTTCTATTGGCGGAAGCGGAGAGGATGTAGAAAAAACACTAACAAAAATTACAGAAGATTTAAACGAGCTAAACATTAGCGGCAAAACATCTCCTATGTTAAATAGGTTGCGGCTTTTGGGCGTAAATTATAGAGATGAAAAAGGGAATACATTAAAAGCAGATGAAGTATTTTTAAAACTCTCTGATACTGTTCAGCAAATGATAAGAGAGAGAGGAATTGAAGAAACGATTGCTTTAATGAGGGATTTTCCATTAAATGAAGCTAGTATTTCTGCTCTTGGTCAAGGTTCTTCAAGATTGGAAGAACTAATAAAAGAATTAACGATTATTCAAGACAAGCAAAATGAAAATCTAAAAGACTTTAATGATTCTACAAAAAATCTAACAGAAAGTATGCAGACATTTAAATCTGTCTTGGCTTCTGACGTTGCAAAACCATTAAAGTCAGCACTTGATTTAGAATCGGATATTTTAAATTGGTTTAGCAAAGAAGAAAATGTAAAAGAAAGACGGGCATTTGTTGGTGCTTTATTTGGTGGCGGAACTGCTGTCGCTACATATATAAGCTCTTTTTTGGGAGAATCGGTCTATCCATTTTTGGGAGAATTGGTCGATTCATTACTTGGGAAAATACCCTCTCCGTCTGCTGTAAGCTCTTTTTTGGGAGAATTGGTCTATTCATTTTTGGGAGAATCGGTCGATTCATTACTTGGGAAAATACCCTCTCCGTCTGCTGAAAGAAATTATAAAAATGCTTTAATGGAACTTGTTTGGTCTGGTAAAGTAAGCAGAGAAGATTACGAAAAGATATTAAAGAAATCTGGTATGAAGATGGATATAATGAAAGATATTTATATGTACCCGATAGATGAAGAAGAAAAGCCACTGGAAATACTTTATTATGACAAAAACGGGAGTATCATTGGTGCAGATGAAGAATTAAAAAGACAGCTAGAATTAGAAAAGGAGTTAGACCAATTTGACGGAAATATAAATGGAACAATTATTCCTGCTAGTGATGGCTCTCATTTTGAAATCAGAATTGAGCAAAACAATGAAATCAACGCACCGAGTGGAAATGCAGAAGATATTAGCCGTGCTGTTGGAGAAGAAAATCAAAATGTTGCTTCTTTATTGACTAACGCATTATATTCAACAATGAACGGGGGTGTAGCATAATGTTATTAGATGGTGGAGAATTACTTGGAAGCGTTTTAACATCAAGATTGCCAATTCCAAAAATAACAAGTTGGAATGTTGAAGTAATGAAACAATATGAGCCTACTCCTAAAAGTGATTGGGCTATTGTCAATCTTTATAATTCGGTTGTAAGCACAATAGATTCTTTAAGAACGGCAATCAATAGCATTTTTGATGAAGATGCTGGCAAATGGGAAAAAATTGCTAGTTTTGATTCTTGCCTGTCTGTAAATGGTGTTCACGATTCGCAGATTGTTCAAAACGTTATTGAATCAAGCACGTTTAGGTCTGTGAACAAAATCAGAAAGCCAAACATCATTACTGTTGAGCTTGGTAAGGGCGGATATTCTTCTCTTGTTGAACAAGTTATGGAACGTCTTAAAAAATATAAAGGAAGCACTACATTGTGTAGAGTAAGCACTCCCTTTGGTGTTTTATCAAACTTAAATCTTACAAAGTTGGATTACTCGTTCAC
>Ga0265301_10005624_pt1 | contig 12258 bp, 8 predicted proteins | sample AusTroGonzalo_MG_2_FD_193488 | JGI IMG/M metagenome (GOLD analysis project Ga0265301, IMG submission 193488) | Bovine rumen microbial communities from tropical cattle in Woodstock, Queensland, Australia - Gonzalo_04 | ecosystem: Host-associated > Mammals > Digestive system > Stomach > Rumen ...
GGGGTTTTGCAGATGAAACAAGTACCCAAGAAAGAACTTTCGGCAGGCAACGTGGGATATATCATCTCAGGCATCAAGACCTCGAAAGAAGTGAAGGTCGGCGACACAATCACCTCGGTCGATAACCCTTGCGACAAGCCTATCGCAGGCTTCGAAAACGTGAAGCCTATGGTTTTTGCCGGTGTCTATCCTGTCGATGCCGATGATTATGAAGAACTTAGAAGCTCGTTGGAGAAACTTCAGCTTAACGACGCATCATTGGTCTGGGAGCCGGAGTCTTCAGCAGCCTTGGGCTTCGGATTCCGCTGCGGTTTCTTAGGACTGCTGCACATGGAGATCATCCAGGAACGCCTCGACCGCGAGTTCAACATGGACGTCATCACCACAGTGCCTAACGTCTCTTTCAAGGCATATCTGACAGACGGCAACATTGTCGACGTGCACAACCCGAGCGGAATGCCCGAAGTGACAAAAATCGACCACATCGACGAGCCTTATATCTTGGCACAGATAATCTCACAAAACGAATACGTCGGCTCAATCATGACATTGTGCATCGAAAGACGCGGCATCCTGAAAAACCAAGTTTACCTCACCACCGACCGCGTGGAGCTCACCTTCGAGATGCCATTGAGCGAGATAGTGTTCGATTTCTACGACAAACTCAAGTCAATATCAAGAGGTTACGCCTCTTTCGACTATCATATCTGCGGCTACAAGCCATCGAAGCTGGTGAAGTTGGACATCATGCTCAACGGCGACACCGTCGATGCCCTCTCAACCTTGATTTTCGTCGACCACGCCTACTCTTTCGGCCGTCGTATGTGCGAGAAACTCAAGGAATTGATACCAAGACAGCAGTTCGACATCGCCATCCAGGCTGCTATCGGAGCAAAGATCATCGCCCGTGAGACCGTGCGCCAGGTTAGAAAAGATGTCACCGCGAAATGTTACGGCGGCGATATCTCGCGTAAGCGCAAACTCCTTGAGAAACAGAAGGAAGGAAAGAAACGAATGAGGCAGATCGGAAACGTCGAGGTGCCGCAGTCAGCGTTCTTGGCAGTGCTGAAGCTTGATTAACACTGATCCCGTCATGGCGACTGATCTATTATCACTAAACGTTGATTACAGCAAACGTGTTTTCGGTCTCGACCTGATGCGCGCCATTGCAATCATCAACGTTGTGATAGTACATGCCAGTTGGATGAACATATTTCCCAACTATCCGTGGATACCAATAATTCCTGGTGTTGAGCTGTTTTTCGTACTCAGCGGTTTCCTTATCGGAACGATACTATTGAATACGTTTTTAAACGAAGAAAGATTTGGGGGTAAACAGATGGCTCGCTTTTGGAAACGCCGCTGGTTCAGGACGCTACCTAATTACTATCTGATACTGCTTTTCAATATAATTTTTGTTTATTTTGGCATCATCCACGAGGATTTTAGCCAGTTTAACTGGAAATTTTTCTTTTTCGTACAGAATATATTCAGCGAATTCCATGGATTTTTCTGGGAATCATGGAGTTTGACCATAGAAGAATGGTTTTACCTCTCTTTCCCAATCATTTTGTTCCTGCTAAATGTTATTCTTAGAAAAACACTGCAAAAGAAGCACATATTCCTCACAAATATCATCATTTTCCTCTGCTTTTCGGTTTTGATGAGACTTTTCATCGGTTCAAAACTTGAAATCAACGATGGGTTTTGGTACGATGTAAAGATTCACAAGGTGATAATATATCATCTCGACGGCATAGCGTTGGGCCTTTTGGCGGCCTATATCAAGTATTTTGCGCCGGAATTTTGGCACAAAAGCCGTAATATCACCTTTATTTTGGGGCTAACAACTTGTTTGTTAATGCCTTATATGAACTGGAGTCCCACAGACGCCGCAACGATAATTTTCAAAATATCAATACAAAGCTTGGGCTGTTTCCTACTTCTTCCTCGTTTTGAAACAATAAAAACCGCACCGAAAGCATTGACAAAAGTCGTCACCCACATCAGCCTGATTTCTTATTCGATGTATCTGATAAACCTATCAATGGTGGCTTCCGTCATCACCACAAACGTCAATATAAAAGGCAAACCCGAAGCTGTTCTTTGGTATGCAGTTTATTGGATTGTCGTAGTCCTTGCCTCCACAATCATTTACAAGTTCTACGAAAAACCAATTATGGATTTGCGCGACAAATTCTAATTCTGATATTTAGGATATACGAGATACTGTTTTCTTTGGGCAATAACCTCATCATTCTCAACTAGTTGCATCTCGATGTGAATTTTAGTTTTATCAAATTCCTTAACGAACTTGTTCACGTCTAAGTTGAGATGGATGCAGTCGTTTTCTGGGATTTGCACCTTTTCGGAATACGATTTCAGGAGGTTTTCTTTGCCATCTTTAACTTTCAGAACCAAAGTGGCATTTATCTCGCGATACAGGTCGCTGACGGCGTAAACCGTGAAGTCGCCGTCGGTGGTCGGGAGCACACCTATTAATATAGGTGCATACAGAACTTTAAGCTCGTCGTGCAGCAGCTTCTTATTGCCGTAGTAATCTATTGACGACCAAGAGATTACAGGCCATGCGTCGTTAAGTTGCCAATAAAGCGTGCCCATTGAGCGTGGTTTGGCAGCACGTTGCGCTTCGATGGCAAGGCCGATGCCGTAAGCCTGAGAGAGTTGTGACGTATAAACATTAATATCGTTTGATATGTATTTTTTAACGTGCTTTTCAATCAATGCCTCTCCTCTGTTGTGTTTCTGGTGTGCCTGGATTACATCATCTTCCAAATCGGGCGAAATGGCAAGCAGCGTTGACAAAGCAGGATATGCCTGGTAGCCGAATTCGCTGTTGAAACGCCCAACTTTTTCAAGATAAGCCTCATAAGGAAGCTCGCCCCACCATACGCCCCAGTAGTGGACGTCGCCTTCGGTGAGACTTGCGGCTTTACCCCAGCCGTTTTTCGGAGAACTCGGCCAGTAGTCACGCGTACCGTCTTCATTTTCAACGACTTCAGTAAAAATATCGACAAACAAAGTGTCCATGCCGTGTTTCATCTCGGCATAATCGTCGTCGGTCCAACCCATCGACTGCTGCCAGCCCCAGTTGACGTAGCCTTCGCTTACTTCGTTGTTGCCACACCAAAGCGCCAGCGACGGGTGGTTCTGATAATGAATCACTTGCTGGGTGGCTTCTTCTTTTACATTATTTAAAAACTCGTCGGAATACGGATAAGTGGTGCCGGCAAACATAAAATCCTGCCACACCATGATGCCGAGGCTGTCGCACACGTCAAAGAAATAATCAGGAGGATAGATGCCGCCCCCCCACACACGAAGCATGTTGAAATGCGCAGGCACACATTCTGCTAACAGCTTTATGGTCTTTTCTTTAGACATCCACGTCTCAATCATCTCCTCAGGGATGTAGTTTGCACCTTTGATATATACTTTCTTGCCGTTCACCTTGAAATACATGGCACATCCTATGCTGTCGGGTTCTTCTATTAGTTCAATTTTTCGGATACCAATTGTAACTTTTTGTGTTTCAATAAGTTTATCGTTTTCATAAATCTCAACCACAAAATCGGTCATCGACTGCTCCCCCATCTCGTTTGGCCACCAAAGACTGACATTTTGAAGCTCAAACGGAATTTTTACGTGAGATTTTCCATTTACTGAAACAGATTGTTCGCAAATTTGTGAATCTTTATGCAAAATTACAAACTTCAAATCGTGCGGTCCGTCGGTGCAAAACCTAATATTTGCTGACATTTCGGCATCGTTACCGTCGAGGTTTTCGGTCAAAAACGAAATATTTTCAACCTTAACATCGTTCCACCCGAGTAGTTCGACGTCTTTCCAGATGCCGACATTCAGATATCGAGGTGCCCAGTCCCAGCCGTTTTGATAAGCGGCTTTTCGCATCACGGCATATTTTTCCGGAAAACGGAGACGATAGGTTGCGATAAGGCTATCTCGTTGTTTATCAAAAGGATAGAAACGCACTTTAAGCTCGTTGTCGTGCTTTTTTAGCAGATTTTTTACATCTTTTTGATATTTGACGAACATATTATCCGAATGGAAAATCTTCTCGCCATTGAGCCACACGTCGGCATATGTATCTAAGCCATTGAAAATCAATTCTATATTATCTTTTTCAAAGATATTATTATCGACATCAAAAGTCAGGGAATAATCCCAGATATGTTGAGGAATCCATTGCAGGTCCTGCTCCACTTTTCCGAGATAAGGATGCGGGATGAGGCCGTTTTCGCACAAATCGGCTTGCACGACAGATGGGATATCTACTTGTAAATCAATGGATAAGGTATCGGTTTTAAGATTCCAACCCGAGTTCAATGATTGAGAAGCTTCATGATGCGAACTATGACACGAAGCAATAAATAATGGCAACGAAAGTAGCAGTAATCTCAATAATTTCATACTGATTAGGCTGAAACTATTTCTAAAACATCTTTAATTCTGTTGACATCCGACACTTTCATCGGCGTTAACTCTTTTTTCCTATCAAATTCCTTGTGATAGAGTTTGTGTGGCAGATAATCTTTCTCTGATGTCAGTGAGGCGTGGCAGTTTGTGATGCCTGTAGCGCTGATGATACGTTCGATGTTATCCTCCGTGATGCCGCCGCCAGCCATTATCTTGATACGGTCTCCGAAGCGGTTTTGGAACTCGCGAATCATGTCAATACCTTCGTAAGCTGTTGGTTTACAGCCACTTGTAAGCACTTTATCAAAACCAAGGCTAATAAGTGTCTCTATAGCTTCAAGTGGTTTTGTGCATCTGTCGATGGCGCGATGGAAAGTGAATTTCAGTCCTTCGCCTGCCTTCAGCATTTTTTTTATTGCAGGGATGTCAAGTTCGCCGTCTTCGTTGAGTGCTCCGATGACAACACCTTCGTATCCCAGAGCTTTCACCATACGAATTTCGTCGCACATCGTCTTGATTTCGTCGTCATTATACACGAAATTGCCTGCACGGCAGCGTATCAGCACCCTTACGGGGATATGGCGTGCCGCATTTTGGCAGTTGAACAGCGTTTCTTGCGACGGTGTGACGCCTCCGACTTCAAGCGCCTCGCAAAGCTCGGCGCAGTCGGCACAGCCCACAACACCGTTAATCATTGATTGATAGCCGTTTGCACAAAGTTCGAAGTTCACCATGACATATTTTTTGGCAAATATAATCTTTTTTTTGATACGTTTGACATTTTTTTGACAAGTTTTTTTAATGAATTTTAAAGAGTCAATAAAAATCAGTCTCGAAGTCTTTCCCTTATAAGGTCTGATTTTTATATACTCTTTAAAATTTTATAATAAATTCATTTAAATTATGTATTTTTGTAGTTTAATTTGATATATATGATATATCCTGCGGAATTTGAAAATAAGATAGGTTTCAAGGCTGTGAGAGAGCGTCTCAACACCTTGTGTATCAGCGAGATGGGTAAAGAATTTGTCGAAAAGATGAGTTTCTGCACCGATGTTGACGAAATTCGCACTTATCTGCGCCTGATACAGGATTTTGAGACGTTGTTGCAGGACGGAGTTCCTTTCCCTGTGAGGGATTACAACGATTTGCGCGAGGAATTCCATCATCTCGCCATCGACGGCACCGTCATCAGCCTCGAGAGCCTTTTTGCGCTGAAGCCCACCCTTTCGGCGCTGTCGTACATTTTCAAATTCTTCAACTCGGAATCGTCTGAAAAAGTGCCTTATCTGAAGGCTTTGGCAGAAGGTATTTCTATTGATAATCATATCTTTACAGAGATAAACCGTATCATCGACGACAAAGGCGAGATTCCCGACAACGCCTCAGCCGAACTAGCAGAGATACGCAGAGATATCAGGCGAAAGCAAAGCTCCATCGATCACAGGATGCATAAGATTTTGGTCGAGGCGAAAAACTCAGGTTGGACCGACAGCACCGCCGAGATGACTATCCGCGACGGAAGGCCAGTGATTCCTGTACGCGCCGCCGACAAACGCGCTTTGCGAGGCTTCATACACGATGAGTCGGCGACTGGACAGACGGTGTATATCGAGCCAGCGGAGATATTCGAGACCAACAACGAAATCAAGGAGTTGGAATATGCCGAGAGACGCGAGATTAACAAGATTTTGCTGGCGTTTACAAAGATCATGAGACCAGATATTCCGAATCTCATCATGGCATGGCGACTCCTCGGACTGCTTGATTTCATCAGGGCGAAGGCACTATTGAGCCATGAATACGGCTGCGTCATCCCTGAAGTCATCGACGAACCGATGTTCGATTGGATTGAGGCAAGGCATCCGCTTCTGGAGGAGAAGCTGAAGGCGCAAGGAAAACATATAACTCCGCTGGATTTAAAATTAGGGTCGGAGACGGATTTTCATCCGTCTCTACAAAAGGACGAACACAACAGAATTCTTGTCATTTCGGGACCGAATGCTGGCGGTAAATCTGTGTGTCTCAAGACAATAGGATTGCTGCAGTACATGTTGCAATGCGGTCTCGCCATTCCTGTCAAGGTCGATTCGAAATGCGGCGTGTTTCACGACATGTTTATTGACATCGGCGATGAGCAGTCACTCGAAAACGACCTCTCGACATACAGCTCGCACCTTATTAATATGAAGGCGCTCATCGAGAACGGCAACGAGCGCTCGCTGTTCCTCATCGACGAGTTCGGAACTGGCACCGAGCCTCAGCTTGGAGGTGCCATAGCAGAGGCTATCTTGTTGAAAATGAACGAGAAGAAGTCGTTTGGAGTGGTCACCACACACTATGCCAACCTGAAACTGCTCGCCGACGACCATCCGGGCATAGTCAACGGAGCGATGCTGTTCGACACAAGATATCTGCAGCCGCTCTACGTGATGATGATTGGCAAACCAGGCTCATCATTCGCATTCGAGATAGCGAAAAAGATAGGTTTTCCTCAGGAAATACTCGACAGCGCGGCAGAGATATCAGGTCGTGAGCACCTCGACTTCGACCAACAGCTGCAGCAACTCGAAATCGAGAAAAAAGAGGTTCGAAAGAAAGAATACGAGCTTAAAGTCGCCGACAAACTGCTCGACGAGGTCGTCACAAAATACAAAGGCCATCTTGCCGACATCGAGAAACGCAAGAACCAGCTTTTGAAAGAGGCCAACAAAGAGGCGCAGGCGCTCATCGACAAGGCAAACGCCAAGATTGAGAACACCATCCGCGAAATCAAAGAGGCGCAGGCGGAGAAACAGCGCACCAAGGAGCTTCGCGAGGGACTCAAAGAAATGAAAAACGAACTCGTGAAAGACGCCTCAGAGATTTCGAAGAAGCTGAAAGCCGAAGAGAAAGAAGAAATCACAAATCAAGAACTCAAAGTCGGTGACACAGTGTGTATCAACGAGTTAGAGGTCATTGGAGAGCTTTTGGCGATATCAGATACAGATGTCACGGTGCAGTTTGGAGATGTTAGGTTGCGCACCACTGCCGACAAGCTTCATAAGATGAGCAAAACGCAGGCCAAGAAAGCAGCCAACAACCCGTCGTATCTTCGCAAGAGCATCATGAACGACATCAACGAGAAGGCGCAACATTTCAACCTCACTTTGGATGTCCGCGGTCAGCGTGGAGATGAAGCCGTTGACAACGTGGCTAAATATATCGACGAGGCCAATCTATTGAGTATCAAAGAAGTGAGCATCCTCCATGGCAAAGGAAACGGCATTTTAAGGAAGCTCATCAGAGAATATCTGAGCAAACAATCCTGCGTTCACGACTTCCACGATGCAAGTCTCGAGACTGGTGGTGCAGGAATTACCCGCATCACACTGAAATAGTGCCCAATATTCAATCAAATTTTGAATATATATCCATCTTTTGATGCAAAATTCTCAAAACTTCAATTCCATCGTCAACTAATTGATAGAAAATCAAGTGCTTCCGACATTTATGACAATATAATCCAACAAGAATTTCATCATAATTCCTGTCAAGATATTTTGGATGTTTTGCAACTTCTTTAATTGCCTCAATTAAATCGCGATAATATGCATCGGCCTGTGTTTCAGACCATGTTTCAACCGTGTAAATCCATATCTCGTTGAGATCTTCGATTGCTTTGTTTGTTAGATGATAATGTTTCATGATGTTTGGCTTTTAGTTGTTTCAAATTGGTTTCAGGGTCGAAATCATCGTTCCGGCCGCTATCAAGTCCTTCGCGGATGGCACTTCTCAGTTGCGCCACCTTCTGTTCCCTCTCCTCTAAGAGACGAAGACCTGCTCTAACTACCTCGCTAGCGTTGTTATACCTGCCTGTTTGAATGGTCGAGCTGATAAAATCATCAAAATAACTGCCTAATGCAACAGATGTTGTTTTCATATCATATATATTTTTCGACGCAAAATTACTAATAATTATTAAATATTGGTAATTTTTTTTGAAAAATAATTTCAAAAACAATGAGAATTCGAGCAAATTCGTCGCTAGGTTTTAGAAAGTCTCGACGGTCCAGCCTTCGGGGATTCTGCTTGGGCTATGTAAATCATGCTCCAATACACTCGGGCAGTAAAATGTACCGATTTCAGCTGTGTTTTCAAGCCAAGAGTATGTCGCATCATTCCAATCAGTAAAATGCACCTTGATACTATTTAAATTAGTGCATCCATAAAACATCCATGAATAACAACCGTTTGCCAATGTTGTAGCCGGTAATTCAGGGACCGTGACAAGATTATCACAATTGCTGAACATATAAGAATAGCAGGCGTTAGCCAACGTCATCGCAGGCAAATTAGGACATGTTGTAATATTGTCGCAGTTAGAGAACATATAGACATAGCAACCTTGGGCCAATACGATTGCCGGAAGCTCGGGACATGCTGTGAGGCTGACACATCCGCCAAACATCGATCGATAGCAATCGTCAGCCATAGTAATTGCTGGCAATTCTGGTGCTTCCGTCAAATTTGGGCACGATCCAAACATACCCATATAGCAGCGGGGAGCGAGTTCCGTCGCCGGCAATTCAGGAGCCGTGGTTATCGATGTTTCAGCAAACAAATATGCAAAACAGCCGGCTGGAACGTTCTCCGACTGGCAGGTCGGGTCAACCAGCGACATCACATTACCGCTTGCTGAGATTTTTTTGTCGTTTGTCTGGAACTGAACATGTACAAAAAAATTGGCATCAAAACCAGGATTTATACCTTGAGGGTTGTCGCCCCTTAGATACACCTTGTCGCCTATATTTTCCAAAGTTATTGCCGACGCCCCGATAATGAGTTCCTGCCAATTGGTCTTGTCGAAGCTATATTCTATAATAGGTAAAGTTTCCAAAAGCCAGTATTCTCCAGAAACTTGCATTTCTATGATCGCCCCCGCCTCTTCAGCAGTAAAGCATAGCGGATTAGACTGGATGACAACTGGGTTATCCCCAGAATTATCGTTTAATTTTTCTTTTTTGCACGCTGTTGCCAACAAAAGCAATGCAAACAGCAATAATGATAGTTTTTTCATAAGATTAAAGGATTAAGTGTTTGCAAAAATACTAATAATTATATAACTATTGATATTTTTTTTAAAAAAATTTCATTTCGACTATAGTAAAACGAATATGGAGAAATCTCAAAGAATGAGATTTCTCCACTCCTTATTGTCGGTCGAAATGACGGATTAATTAAAGGCTTTCTGAATCTTTTCAACCATGTCGAGTTTCTCCCAAGCGAAAAATTCGACATTCTTGTAGTTTTTGCCGTTTTCGGCGAAGGTGTCCTTGTCCTTGTACATCACCTCGACTTTGGCAGTGTAGTAGTCGCGGCCGAAGTGACCGTATGATGCCGTTGGCTCGAAGATAGGGTTCTTCAGTCCGAAGCGTTTCACGATTGCGTATGGACGGAGGTCGAACAATGCCTTGATCTTTTCAGCGATTTCAGCGTCGTTCATCTTCTTACCTTTAGCATCTTTGACATGTGCGGTACCGTATGTGTTGACGTAGAAACCAACAGGCTGTGCCACGCCAATGGCGTATGCTATCTGCACAAGTGCTTCGTCGCAAACACCTGCCGCCACTATGTTTTTTGCTATATGGCGTGCTGCGTATGCCGCCGAGCGGTCGACCTTTGATGAGTCTTTGCCCGAGAATGCTCCGCCGCCGTGTGCACCGCGACCGCCGTATGTGTCGACGATGATCTTACGACCTGTGAGGCCAGTGTCGCCATGAGGTCCGCCGATGACAAACTTGCCTGTAGGATTGACGAAGAGCTTCATGTCGGCCTTGAAGAGGTTTCTAACGCGTTGAGGCAGAAGCTTTTTCACTCTTGGGAGCAATATTGTGCGGACGTCATGCTCAATCTTCTCAATCATGGCTGCGTCATCGTTGAGGAACTCATCGTGCTGTGTCGAGATGACGATGGTGTCGATGCGCAGCGGCTTCCAATTGTTGCCGTATTCCACCGTGACCTGCGACTTCGCGTCAGGACGAAGATATTTCATCTTCTTGCCTTCGCGGCGGATCTTGGCGAGTTCCATGAGAAGCATGTGCGAAAGCACTATCGTGAGCGGCATATAGTCGGGTGTCTCCTTGCAGGCGTAGCCGAACATCATGCCCTGGTCGCCGGCGCCTTGGTCTTCGTCTTTCTGACGTTCCACGCCGCGGTTGATGTCCTGCGACTGACCGTGGATGGCCGAAAGCACGCCACATGACTTGCTGTCGAACTGATATTCCGCCTTGGTGTAGCCTATGCGCTCGATGACACGGCGCGCAGTGCCTTGAATATCAACATATCCGTTTGATTTAACCTCGCCTGCTACGACGGTGAGACCTGTTGTCACCAATGTCTCGCAAGCCACTTTTGATTCCGGGTCCTGGCGAAGCATCTCGTCGAGGACGGCATCCGAAATCTGGTCGGCCACTTTATCCGGATGGCCTTCTGATACTGATTCTGATGTGAAATAATAACCCATAATTTAATTTTAATTAAGTTTTTAAAATATTAAATATGGATAATTTGAGATTGTAAAGAGAAACACTGTTTTAGCATTTTTTCTTGTGGTTGCAATCAATCAAATCTGTCCACTTAATTTTGTGCAAAGATACAATTTTTTTTAATATAAATACCTTTGTATAAAAATTATTTTGTCAACATCTGGAAACACTCCTCTATGCTGGCGTTTTTGCTATGCATCACGTTCATTTTTATACTCTCAATCGAGTCGTTTGCAACAACTACACCTTTATTAATAATAATGATATGCGGGCACATTGCCTCGACCTCCTGCATGATGTGAGTCGAAAGAAGCACAGTCTTTTCTTTTCCTAATTCTGAGATAAGTCCACGAATCTCAACGAGTTGGTTCGGGTCGAGACCTGATGTTGGCTCGTCCAGAATCAAAACTGACGGGTTGTGCATCATTGCTTGGGCAAGTCCCACACGCTGGCGATAGCCTTTTGACAGAGCGCCGATTTTCTTGCGCATCTCGACGGTGAGGCCGGTCTTTTCAATCATCTCGTCGATGCGGTTCTTGGCGTCTTTGCCGGTGATATGATGAATTCCAGCGACAAATTCGAGATATTCGCGCACGTACATGTCAAGATAAAGCGGGTTATGTTCTGGCAGATATCCCACGCGTTTGCGGACCTCCATCGGGTTTTCGATGGTGTCGAAACCTTCAACCGACACTGTGCCTTCCGTCTGTGGAATAAAGCAAGTGATTATCTTCATCAGCGTCGATTTTCCGGCTCCGTTCGGGCCTAAAAGTCCAACAATCTGGCCTTTCCCGATCTCCAGATTCACATCATTCAGTGCCAGCTGTTGGTCATAGCGTTTCGTTACGTGGTTTATCTTTATTGACATGAGAAATAATTTTTGCAAAAATAACGAATTTTCTTCAATTTCATGGACTTTTTTGAAAGTTGAAAAATTAATTTTTATTAATGTTTTTCGTATTAAAATATTTTGTAATTTTGCAGTCCCAAATTTTGGGTAGGAAAATAGTGTAAAAAACACAATAAATTAATTAACAAAATTAAATGGATACATTAAGTTACAAAACAGTTAGCGTCAACAAGGAGCATGCCAACAAAAAGTGGTATGTCGTTGATGCTGAGGGTCAGGTTCTTGGCCGCATGGCACAGGAAATCGCCCAGGTTTTAAGAGGAAAGAGGAAGGCATGCTATACTCCCCACAGTGATTGTGGCGATAATGTCATCGTAATCAATGCCGAGAAAGTCATCCTCACCGGCAACAAAATGGACAAGA
>Ga0265301_10005625_pt1 | contig 12257 bp, 14 predicted proteins | sample AusTroGonzalo_MG_2_FD_193488 | JGI IMG/M metagenome (GOLD analysis project Ga0265301, IMG submission 193488) | Bovine rumen microbial communities from tropical cattle in Woodstock, Queensland, Australia - Gonzalo_04 | ecosystem: Host-associated > Mammals > Digestive system > Stomach > Rumen ...
TATCGCGGGCAGCGAGCATATAAGGAATGGATTTGCGCTGGACTGGCATCAGTTCGGTCCAGCCGTGTTCCCGGAGAATAGCCTTCTGTTCTTCGGGGAGCATATCAAACGTATAATCGGGGAGCTTATTCTTGGGCTCGATAATTTTGACAGGCGTTAAAAACGGATTTACTCTTTCTTTCGTTTCTTCTTTAATTTCGTCACTCATAGTGGTGCCAAATTTAGAAAATAGACGAGAGACGAGTGACGAGAGGTGTGAAAAAGCAGGGGGTTATAGAGTCCAGTGGTATTCAAACCCGAGGCTTACAAAGCAATCGATGGTCGATTTTCCGATGGTTGTGGGGGCGGCGCCTGCATCGGGCGAGGGTGCTTCGTAAATATCCCTGCCGCGGCTCGAAATGCCTGCGCGGAGGTCTACGCCGTAATGCTTTTTAAAGACGAACTGTCCTCCAAATCCGAGCAATGCGCCTTTGTAGACGTCTTCGAACTTGATGCGGTACTGGTAAGCTCTGGAGGGCGACTTGACTCCGCTTTTTAAGCCGATGTCTTCGGAATAGAATGTGTATTGGAACCCGAGGAAGAATAGCGGGGTAATGTCAAGCCATGGTGTAATGGGGTAGGTCATGGACAAGAGCGCGTTGAGACCGATATCGTGCTGTCCAAAATTCCAATGGTCGAGTTCGCGATAGACTGTGTCTGATTTGTCTGTTTTCATATCGCGGTTGGAATAGCGGTACATGAGTTCGACACCGATGAATCCATGCCAGGTAAGCCCTGCGTAAAGACTCAGGAATGAGTCATCGTCTTCGATAAAGTTCCAGAGGCTTACGGAATCTTTGGTAATGCGGTAATTACGTACGCGGCTCTTGGTGTGGCTGCTTGTCCAGTTGTCCGGCGTGAGCGGGAAATGTGCTTGGGAGTAACCGATTCCAACACCTGCCCAAATCTTAAGGTTCGGGACTTCTTTGTAAAGGTCATCGGGTTCGGTTTGCTGTTTGAGGCGTTCTTCCTTGGTAAGGCGGCGCTTGGTGCGCTTGTCAAAGAATGTGGAGGCTATTTCGTCACTGAGGGCGACTTTATCGCTGTTTGCTTTTACGATTCCTGCGGCTTTAGGTTCTTGCGTTGTCTCGTCAAAGATGGCAACTTGAATGAATTTTCCCTGAGGTGCAAGGAAGAGGACGATGTTGTCTTCGAGAGCCTGGATCTTAGCAGCCATGCCGGGGTGTCTTGCTCTCAAGTAACTTGACGGTAAACCTTTTTCAAGGTTGTTCGAAAGCCAGGATCCATAACGTGTGGCGATGGTGTCGCGTTCCCATTCGCCGAGTTCGCGGCATTTGGGTTCTCCGATGCCCGTGTTGTTGCGGCGGAGCGAAAGACAAAATTCATTGGCGTTGATGGGGGAATTTCCATCCAATGTCCAAATGTAAATTGTGGCGTCTTTCCAGAGCGTAAAGCGCGAATCAAAGTAAACATCGGCTGCGCTAGCCCATGCGACAAGGACCATTATAATGGCAAGGAGTTTTTTCATTTGACAACTCCTTCGTATAGGTTCTTGCGGATTTGCTGGACGGCGAGCTGGATGAGGTTTGTCAAGTTCGAAAGCTTGTACGTCGTAATGGGTTGCTGTAATTCGTCAACGGCGCTGAAAAGCGGACGCTGCTTTAAGTTGTCCCAGAGTGTGTACGAGAATATCGCGCTGACGTTGTCCGGCTTGCGGATGCTGCCACTTTCGTTGTGGATGAGCGCGTAGTCAAAAAAGTTTTCGCGCTTCAAGTCCGTGCCGATGATGAATTCGTGCAGAATAAGGACTACGGGAGGGACATTCCCTGCGGAGTCCTTGAGCGTAACGCCTTGTTCCGGAATATGCCCCTTGATGAAAATGCGTTCATCAAGCTTTAAGCTTTCTTCGGGGAACTTGGTGTTCGCTGTATCGGGGAGGACGATGAGGTTTCCGTAAGCCTTGCGCATCTCGGTTTCGAAAGTATTGCGGCAGTGGAGCGTTCCTTTAATTTGGATGCTGTCTGTGCCGATTTCGAGGCGCTTGGCAAACCAGTTCGAGCGCGTGATGACAAATGCATTTTCGATACCCGTCACTGCAATACCGCCATAAGGAGCCTTATGGTACGAGGGGTGGCTTGCTGTCCAATGATAAGAATCTGCACACCCGGTGAGCATGCAGATTGCAAATCCAATGGAAAGTATCGACTTTCTGATTGTCATTCGCTTTTATGTTTTGCAGGATATGCCTTAGACGGCTCCCCACTTTTCGCGGTAGGCATAGACGCGGTCAAGGATTCCTTCGGGGGCGCCCACTGCCTTGCGGTTTTCTTCGCTTTCGAGGAATGCGATGATGTCGTTGATGTTCACGATGGAATGGGCTTCGATGCCGTATTCATCTTGAACAGTCTGGAGCGCGGACTTGCCATTTTCGAGCTTTTCCTTGCGGTCCACAGAAATGAGGAGACCTACGACATTGGCGTTTTCGATTTGGGAAAGAGCCTGCATCGTTTCGTTGACGGATGTACCAGCGGTAATCACGTCTTCGATGATGACGACGTTTGTCTTTTCGGTGTACTTGTAACCGACGAGAGAACCGCCTTCACCGTGGTCCTTGACTTCTTTTCTGTTGTACGTAAAAGTAAGGTTCTGGGCGTACACGTCAGAAAGCTTCATAGCTGTTGCTGCGCAAAGGGGAATGCCCTTGTATGCCGGACCGTAGAGGTTCTGAGCCTTGCCGTCAAAGTGAACCATGAATGCTGCAGCGTAGAATTCAGCAAGCTTGGAAAGGGATGCGCCTGTGCGGAACTCTCCAGTGTTGATAAAGTAAGGAGTCTCGCGACCGCTCTTGGTCACGAAGTTGCCGAACTTGAGGGCGCCCGATTCTACGAGAAAGTGTACAAAAGTATCTGTATTGTTCATTGCAAATTCCTAGGCTTTAGCTCCGACGAGGAGCGCTATAACTTCAGAGATGATGTTGTAGTCGGTTATAAACTGTATCGCAAACATGGCGACCAAGCATATGACGCAAAGTACTAAATAGCTGTGGAAGGATTTTTCAAAACCCTTGATTTTCAGCTTAAATATGAGCCAGACGCCAAAGCTCAAGATAGAACTGAATACCCAAGCGGCGGATGTGTTCAGGTCTACGAGGCGGCTAACGGCGAACGTGATGGTAATGCCCGGCAAGAAAAAGAATGCGAAGCTCAGGACAACAAGAAGAGCAAAGCCAACGTAGTAGGCTAGTCCGCGGTCTTTCTTGACAATGACCTGGGAACCGATTGTGGTCTGTTCTTCTTCACCGGTCATCGGGTTGACGTAGGTTTCCGGTTTGAACTGCTTGTAGGGCGAGTTCGATTTGGGTTCCTTGTTCTTCTTAGGCGAAATGACTTCGCCGGTCAGAGGATTGACGAGTTCTTCGTTGGACGAATTGTCCTCGAAGTTTACCTCGGTGCGGGTCTGGTTGACTTCGGCTGTTGCTTCGGTCTTGACTTCGCTGTCTGCGGAAACTGTTGGCTCTTGAGCGGGGGCTTCATTCTTGATTTCTTCGGACATTGGGAACTCCTAGAGAATAAACGTTCTGCCTGCGTGGACGAAAACGCGGTGTTCAAGCCAAAGCTTGAGTGCCTGCGAAAGCGTACGCTTTTCGATGTCCTTGCCGAGTTCGACGAGTTCATCAATGCTTGCGGTCTCGGGAACGCGCTGGATGTCTTGGCAAATGATTGGCCCCTGGTCGAGGTCTTCTGTGGCAAAGTGGGCTGTTGCTCCGATAATCTTCACACCCTTGTGCCATGCCTGGTGGTAGGGCTTTGCTCCCTTGAATGCGGGGAGGAACCCGTGGTGGATGTTGATGATGCGGTACTTGAATTCTTCTGTGAACTGTGCGGTCAAGATCTGCATGTAGCGTGCAAGAACGATTGTATCCGTCTTGGTTTCTTCGATGATTTCACGGAAACGGTTTTCGGGAATCGTCTTGTCCGGGTTGGACGGCACATAGTAGAACGGCACGCCGAAGGAGCCACCGACAGGACCCAAGTCCGGGTGGTTACCCACGATGCAGCTGAATTCGCAGGGAAGGTCGCCATCGCGGCGCTTGAGGAGCAAGTCGTAAAGGCAGTGGTCTGTCTTGGAAACAAAAATGGCAACGCGTTCGGTCTTGGAGGTGTCGAACAATTTCCAGTTCAGCTGGAGATGCGGGGCGATGGTTTCGAGGTGTCTTTTGACTTCGGGAATGCCATCCGCTTCAATATCGAATACGGCACGTAAGAAAAATGTTTCGATGTCCTTGGCAGTGTGTTGCTGGAGGTCGATAATGTTGGCTCCGGCTTTGGCAAGAACTTGCGTAGTGCCGGCAATGAGCCCTTTTTGGTCGGGGCAAAGGATCTGGAGAATATAACGAGTCATAGACATACTATAATATTAAAAAATTTAGGTCATGTTACCAAATATTTTATTTCCAAGTAGATAAAAAATAACTAACATTACAGTAAGAAATAGAAAGGATTGAAAAATGGAGAGAATTAAATTGTTCAAACTTGGACTTTGCTCTATACTCGCTTTGTCTGCGGTACAGGTTTTTGCCGCTCCACCTAAAACGTGGGATGCCATTTTTAACGCCGAAGGTCAGGGCGAATATGGCGCCGCCAAGATTGACGGGGATATCCGTTTTGGTGAATACACTCATTACAAGAACATCCAGCCGGTCTCGTTCCGCATTCTTGATGACAAGTTTGATTTTTCCGTTGCTGGTAACATGACGGTTCCGGCAAAGATGGTGGAAGATCCGAACTTCTATGAAAATTGCCGCAACACAATGGAAGCATGGGTTTCTTACTTTGACAAGCCGCGTCACTTTGGCAATGAAGATCTTATCATTAATATTGCCGGTGTGGACTTTGCATGTGGTAACGACTTGTTCAACGTTCATGACTTGCGTATAAAGTTTACGAATCCGCAGGCCCAGAAGGCTTGGGTGGCAGAGCTCGAAGGTCGCCAGAAGTACAAGCGTGAACAGCTTTCCGCTTTCCGCGTGGCTGAACAGGAACATCGTGCTGAAATCCGCGACAAGTCCACTTCTTTCACGGACCCGCGTGACGGACAAGTTTACCGAATCATCAAGGTCGAAGGCCGTGAATGGTTTGCCCAGAACGTGAACTACAATGTCGAAGGACATTCCTGGTGCTACGAAGACAAGGACTCTTACTGCGCTCGTAGCGGTCGTCTGTATGACCTCGAAGGTGCCCGCAAGGCTTGCCCGGAAGGCTGGCACTTGCCGCGTGACCGCGAATGGTCCGATATGCTCAAGGGCCTCACGGGTTGCTACGATGGTGTGGACAAGTGCGGTAACTTTGCTACAAAGATGAAGGCTACGACTGGCTGGCAGGGCGGTGGCGGTACCGATGAATACGGTTTCACCATTTTCTCTTCGGGCTATCGCAAGCTTCTTGGCAAGTCTACGGTTCGCTATGAAGATATGGGCGAATACGCTGGTTTCTGGTCTGCACAGAACGGCCGTAACGAAACCATTTGGCTCTGGGCTATGGGTCGTATGAGCGACCAGATGGTTCGCCAGCTCGTCCCGGCAACCGCAAAGAACAATGGTTATTCTGTCCGCTGCATCAACGGTAACTAGGGCTTGCGCAGAGCGCAAAAAAAGAGAGCTTAAAAAGCTCTCTTTTTTTATATGCATAAAAAATGCGTCGCGCCGAGGGCGCGGCGTATTTTACATCTGGCGGATTGGGAAGAGGCCGAGCAAGTCGAGGACGTTTTCGAGCACAATCTGTGTAGACTGCACGAGGAAGAGTCTGGACTTTTCTTCGGCGGATCCGAGCACGCGGTCTTCGTGGATGAACTTGTGTGCGGCTTCGGCAATTTCGAGTGCGTATTGTGCGAGCACGCTCGGTTCATCGTCCTTGACGGCGGCGAGAATCTTTTCGCCCTTCTTGGCGAGAATGTTAATGAGGCTGTAGGCGGCGTCATCGGTAAGCTGTGCGTAATCCACGTCTGCCACCGGAACGGTGTAGCCAGCTTTGCGCATAATGCTGCAAAGACGGACGTGTGCGTTCTGCACATACGGACCTGTGTCGCCTTCGAAGCTCATGACGGCATCCCAGTCAAAGCGGACGTCCTTCAAACGGCTGTTCTTGAGGTCGTTAAAGGTAAGAGCGCTGATACCGATCTGGCGTGCAATGAGTTCCTTGTTTTCGAGGCCTGGATTCTTTTCGTCGATGAATTCAAGAATCTTCTTCTGGGCGGCTTCGATCACATCGCGGAGGAGGCTTGCCGTACCGGTACGGGTCTTGCCCTTTTCCCACTTGCCATCGACCATCTGGAGAATCACGCCGAACGGAATGTGGTACATGTCCTTGTACCATTCGCGACCCATCTTCTTGAGCACATGGAATACCTGCTTGAAGTGGAGAGCTTGTCCCAAGTCCACCACGTAAAGGCACTTATCAAAGTTGTATTCTTTCTTGCGGTAGATGGCGGCAGCGAGGTCGCGTGTTGCATACAACGTGGAACCGTCACTCTTGCGGATAAGGCACGGGTTCAGGTCAAATTCGTCGAGCATCACCACGTCGCGTTCCTGGCTGTTCACCAACAAGTTCTTTTCGCGGAGTTCGTCGAGCACTGCCGGAATCTTGTCTTCAAAGAAGGATTCGCCGGTGTAGTGATCAAAGCCAACGCCCATCATGTCGTAAATGCGCATGAGTTCCTTGAGCGTTGCGGCACGGAATGCGGTCCACAGCTTGCGGTAGAATTCATCGCCTTGTTCGAGCTTCGTGAATGCGGCGCGTGCTTCGTCTTCGAGACCGGGTTCTTCCTTGGAAGCCTTGGAGAAGCTAGCGTAAAGGATGTTGAGTTCCTTCACGGTAAGTGCGTTCAAAGTAGCTTCGTCAGTCGGGAGCTTTTCGCGGAGGTACATCACGATGAGCTTACCGAATGCTGTGCCCCAGTCGCCCAAGTGGTTGATGCGTTCGACCTTGTAACCGGCAGCCTTGTAGATGCGGGCGAGCGAGTTACCGATCATTGTAGAACGCAAGTGGTGGAAGGCGAGTTCCTTACCGATGTTCGGGGAGCTGTAGTCGATGCAGACAACCTTGCCATTCGATGCGGCGTGGCCGTATTCCAAACCCTTGGCGGCGATTTCGTCGAGTGTAGACTTGGCGAGGAATCCGCGGTCGATGAAGAAGTTGAGGTAGCCGTTCACGGCTTCAACTTTAGAAAGCCCTGCCGGGAGCTGAACCTTGGCGGCTAAATCTTCGGCAATGAGCTTCGGTGCCTTGCGCAGAGTCTTTGCGAGAGAAAAGCAAGGAATGGTGTAGTTGCCGTGACTTGTATCAGGCGGTACGGAAATAAGTTTCAATGCGGCTTCTTCGTCAAAAGCTCCAGTTGCTGCAAGTGCCTTTGCGATTTCTGCATTAAATGAGTTCATTGTCGTCTCCAGACTTCTTGGCGTCTTCGCGGATGAAGTCGTGTTCGTCGAGGTTCATGAGTTTGCCGTCTGCATAGAGGCGGTCGAAGGAAATTTCGTTTCTCTTTTCTTCTTCGAAGAGGTGAACCATCAGGTCAAGACCAGCATCGAAGATTGCCCAACGCACGCCTTCCTTGTATTCAACGCCGACATAGTGGAGCTTGCGAGCCTTGAATTCCTTGGTCAGTTCATTCAAGATTGCCTGCATCTGAGCTTCACTTTCGCAAGTGGCGATGAGGAAGTAGTCCGCTTCGTTTTTCACGCCGCGGAGGTCGATGAGCTGCACGTTCTGGGCGCGAAGTTCAAAAAGGATACCTGCACCAAGCTTAACGGTTTCAGAAAAATCTTGGTTATTTGTTGCTGTCATTTTGTTCTCCCTGATCGGGTTCTATTATTTGTTGAAAATCTCTTCCGGTGTGTACGACGGCATCGACGGTCGCGTTCTTGTTGAGTAAAACGAGGACGTTTTTGGTCTTTAAGGTGGCGGCGAGTGCCTGAGCACCTTCCCATTCCGGGTTTCTGAGCACGATGACCGTTTCTTCGTAGTTCTGGAGTCGTTCGTTTTCGATGTGGACGACATCAAATCCGTTGTTGCGCAAAAACGCCTGCATTTTTGTGGCTGCGCCCTTCATGCTGCAACTGTTCAGCACTTCGACTTCGCCCTTGATGCTGCGGACTTCGCGAACAACAGGAGCCGGCTTTTCTTCTTCACAGCCTGCAAAGAGGAATGCGGCTAGAACAGCCGAAGAAACTCCTACGGCAAAGTTTAGGTGGAGCGTTTTTGAATAGTTGCGGAACATTCTTTGCTATAAAATTTAGAAAAATAAAAAAGACCCCGAAATAAATCCGGGGTGACAACATAGAATAGATGTGCTTACTGGCAGAGGATGGAACTTCGGCTAGAACATTCGTTGTGGAAGAAACGGTGTGGACCGTAGGCTTTCAGGGCGTCTCGTTCATTGACGTAGGAAACTCTTATTAATGTGTTTTCGCTAGGCTTGTATTCCAAAGAAACATCTGGAATCAACACATTAACATTGCCTTGGCGTAAGTCCTCTCTTGCAATGCGCGAACCGTTGCTAATGTTTGCGTAAATTGGCATCCAGAGACCAATATTTGCGTATAAGTGAAGATTCGGTGTGAACTCGTAGGCAAAATGCCCCATAAAGCTTTGGTTTGCGAATGAACCGAAACTTCCTGCAACGAAATTGAGTGAATAGGTGTATGCGACTTTTAATGCCGGGTCGAATGTTTGGTGACGGACCATGCGGTCGGAATCAAATTCGCGGTTCCAGGGGATGCCATCGTTTCGAAATTCGTAATTGGCATCGGCTTCATTGCTTTTGGATACTGATGTTTCGGCAATGACTTGGGATGCCATTTCGGACGGTTCGATGTTTGTGGTTACGTTTGCAAAAGCAAGCGTTGATATGCAAAGAGCAGATAAAATAATTAATCTCATATTCATGCGAATGAATATACAAAACGGCTCTTTGTAAGAGTAGTCTAAATACAATATGGCTTGAATAGAGAAATTTACCAACAATAATGCGGGTTTCTCCATGGACAATCGTCGTAGAAGTAACGGTGTGGCCCATAGGCTCTGAATGCGTCTCGTTCGTTGACGTACATGATACGGAATGAGACCTTGTCGCTCGGCTTGTATTCGAGCGCGATGTCTGGAATCAAGACGCCCACGTTTCCTTGCTTCACGTCTTCGCGGGCAATGCGGTTGCCGAAATGGAGGCTCGAATAGAGTGGCATCCATAGCCCAATGTTTGCGTACAAGTGCAAATTAGGGGTGAACTCGTAAGCGAAATGAGCCATAAAGCTTTGCTGCGCAAACGATCCGAATGAACCGCCGATAAAACTTACGGAATAAGTGTAAGCGACTTTTAGCGCTGGGTCGAATGTGTCATGGCGTATGAGTCGCTCTGGGTCAAAGTTCTCGCGGTTCCAGGGGATTCCGCTTTCTTGAATGACGTAGATTGTGTCGACTATGGTGTCTTGTGCTGCAACGAGTGTTTCTGAGAGCGCGGTAGAATCAGCCTTTGCGGGGGAGGCGGCAAAGGTGAACGCTGCTAGGAATAACACTGTAAAACACATGAATCGCATATCATGAATATAAAAAAAGGAGGCTTCGAAATAAAAGAAGTCTCCTCGTTTTGACGAAATTTTCAGTATTTATGGTTTACGCCTAGATTTTTTCGATGATTTCGTTCTTGCCGTTGACGCGGATGACGGTTGGCTTCCAGGTTTTGGCTTCTTCCGGAGACATCGTTGCATAAGCTACGATAATCACGAGGTCACCCGGCTGCACCAAGCGAGCGGCTGCACCGTTCAGGCAAATCACGCCAGAACCTGCTTTACCTTCGATAACATAAGTATCGAGGCGAGAACCATTATTGACGTCAAGGACGCCGACTTTTTCGAAGGGGAGGATGCCTGCTGCATCCATCAAATCGCGAGCTATAGTGATGGAACCTTCATAGTTGAGGTTTGCATCAGTTACAGTAGCACGATGAATTTTGGCTTTAAGTAATTCTAGCTGCATTGCTGCTTAGAACTTGACATTGAAGAAACTTGCTACGCCCTGGTCCGGAGTCGGAATAACACCAAAGCTGAAGCGGTTTGCATCCGGGTTGCTATCCCACTGAGTGGTAATGAAGGCATCTGCAAAGGACCAGAGATGAGCGGCTGCGATTCCGAGGAATCCGTACCACCAATAGCTCTTGTCTTGAACTTTGAGAACCACAGTAACAGCAATACTACCGATTTCAAGGACATCCATGAAGGTTGCCTTAGCAGTTTGCTTTGTTTTCCACTGATAGTAGGAAGGAATTAAAAGAGAAAGATAAGCGCTGCCCTGATCACCGTTGCGATAGCGATAAGAACGGTCGATGTCAGCATCTTCCATGCCTTCGGCACGCTGGCTGAGCCAATCTTCTTCGCTCACACCGAGTCTGTTCCACGGCTTCTGGAGATATTCTGTCGGGCGGATGCCAAGTTCGACGAGCTTCGTCAACTTTTCGCGAGTGACGCCTTGTTCCTTAGCCTGCTGATATTCCCACTGAGTAAGACCCATGTCTTCATACTTGAAGCCATCCCATTGACCACCAGTTGCCTGTGCGTTACCAATGTTTGATTGAGTCGTTGCTTCAGCGTTAGCTTGTGCGATAGAATCTGCAGTTGCAGCGTCTTGGAAATCGTCAGAGAAGAGGTCGTCAGACTGAGCAAACGCTAGTGAGCCCGCGAAAAGAACAGCAGAAAGCACTTTGAACATGTTACTCATTTTGATCTCTTTCTTAAACGTTTAATGCCGGGGGAGGGAATCGAACCCTCACACTCTCGCGAGTACTGGATTTTGAGTCCAGCGCGTCTACCAATTTCACCACCCCGGCGGGGGAGCAACACAAATATAGCACTATTTTTGCTTTTTTTGTAGGTATTAAGCAAAAAAACGCAAGTTTTAGTCGATAAAATCTGTAAAAAATTTTTTCGAGTATAATTTTATTTGCTTAAAGGGCTTGTTTTACTAGCATCGGCCTGAATTCTACGTTAAGTGGGGCAAGCTTTTTAGCTCCGTAATCTACTGCGCTTTCCTTTGTCTCAAATGGACCTGTGCGAACTATATAAAGGACTTTGCCGCTTTCAAGCGTGTTTTGGATGATGGTGCAAGCGATGTTGCGCTTTTTAAGATTGTCTACGAGCAGGTCTGCATTGGACTTGACGCCAAATGCGCCCAGTTGCAGCTGCCATGCGGATTTTTCTTCGACAGGCTTTGCTTCGGGAGATTTTGTTTGTGCGGGTTCCACTGTGGCAACGGTTGTTGTTGCCTTGGAATCTGCGGCTTTAATGACTTCATTGTTTGCAGATGGATTGCTGCTTGCTTGCGGAGCGGTACTTGCGACTTGATTGTTCTTGGCTTGCTCGGTTTGAGCTTGTTCCTTCTTGGCTGCGGCTAGCTTCTGGGCTTCCGGATTGCCGAGATTTTTGCAGGCTTCATTCAGCTCTTCGCTGTGGGCGCGGTCTTGAACGGCGACGCAGACTTTCTGCAACACAGTCACTTGGTGTGGTTGCGAAGTTTCAATAGCGTGTACGAGGGATTCGGCGGCTTTGTTGTAGCGACCAAGGTACATTTGGAACTGTGCCTTAGTCATCATGAGGTCGGCGTAAATAGCTTGCTGCGGGTTCGTCTTGTCGATGAGACTGTCGAGGCGCTTGCCTGCCTTGCTGAAATCAGCGGCAATACCCGTTTGCGAAAGGGCTAGCACGTTCCATAAATAACATTCGGTACGTGTGGCTTCGGGTTCGTTTGGGCAAACCTGTTCGTAAGCGGCTGCGGCGACTTTCCAGTTGCCATTGACGTAAGCTTTTTGGGCGGTGGCGAGAGTCGGTGCGGCCTCAGCAAAAGATGCTGTGGTGGCAAATGCGCACAGTGCGCCTGTAATAACCAAATTGTGAATAAAATATTTAGCCATATTACCCTCTAGTTACCCTCAAGAGTAAAGATACAAATATATTTACAAAATGGCAGACGTGAAAGCGTGTAAGTCGTTGATACTCCGTAAGTTACGTGAATGAACCTCGGTGCGGAGTCTGCTTTTTCGATGGCTAATAGGCTTACGCGAGGGGAGGGCTACACGAGAGTGCCGCGGAGTGTCCAGCCACGGATATCGTCAATTTTCACCTTGACGTAATCGCCCGGCTTGATGATGCGTCCTTCTTCCGGCTTGAAAATGACCTTCTTGAAGTTGTCCGTCTTGCCGACGAGTTCCGTCTTGTC